>SPJK01050574.1_pt1 | contig 30000 bp, 24 predicted proteins | sample 3741771 | NCBI WGS metagenome assembly SPJK01 (sample SAMN10925997, study PRJNA522277) | cold seep metagenome | isolation source: Elba SIP-enriched marine methane seep metagenome, extraction at timepoint T2 | place: Italy: coast of Elba, Mediterranean Sea
AGGGATCTTCCCGCCTGCAGGAGCAATTCCAATGACAAGCGTGTCAGGAGAATCAACGTCGTCAAAACTACCGACAATGGGAGTCTTGTCGCCAACTCCAAGAAGTGGGCCTGCAAACTCTCCAGCCTTTGTCGTGTCAAACAGGGCAAGTATTTCCTCCGCTCGGTAACGAAGCAGAACATTCGCTGTTTTAGCCGAGAGGGGATCCGTACGGCCTTCCGTCAAAATGACGAGCCGATTTCCCATTGCTTCCGAGTCATTCTTTTGGCTTGAAGCCTGATTCATGCTGACAACTTGCGAAAGGAATTGAATACCCAGAAACCGTCTAAGTTCCTAACTCTTATAGAGATAGCTTAAGGGTATCTCATGCTAGATTGAAGCGCCGCATGCGCACGATGTTCGCACTACAGCGCATAAGCGCAAGAAACCGCCCTACGGGACCAGTTAAATGCTAAACAAGTCTTCGGCTAGCCTAACAGTTTGGTTATCGGCGTCCAACTCAATTAAGGCGCCCATGGGTAGCGGCAGGTTAGGATGCTCATGACCCGAGGGGAAATTGCTCAAGACTGGCTTGCCGAGATTACCGAAGAACTCTCCAAAAAGCTCATCTAATTTTGCAGATGAATTCTTCTCGCATTCACAATCGGTGAAGTGCCCCAGCAGGACGCCTCTGATTCGGTCATAGACGCCTGCCATGCGAAATTGCGTTAGCATTCGGTCAATGCGATAAGGTGCTTCTCCGATATCTTCCAAAAACAGAATAGCATTATTCCAATCAGGCTCGTAGGGTGTACCAATTATTGAATTTAAAACAGCCAAGTTTCCACCCACTAGTCGGCCGGTTGCCTCCCCACCGTTGATCACTTTTAACTTGCTATTGAGTGCGGAAGGAAGTAATGAATCACCGACATCCATTCCACCAAGTAGATCGATGGTCGCTTGGCGCTCAATCAGCGATTCTTCTTTGCCACATCCCCATCCACCCATCAAATTTGGGCCGAGGATAGAAACAAGCTTACTCTTGACTTGTACCGCGGCGTGTAGTGCGGTTAGATCACTGTAACCGCAAATTGTTTTTGGATTCTTTTGAAGAAGCTGGAAGTCAACGAGATCCAATATTCGAGCAACACCGTATCCTCCACGTGCTGCTAAAACGACGCGAGTTTCTTGATCAGTAAAAGCAGCGTTTAACTCTTTTGCTCGCGCTGCATCCGAGCCGGCTAGATATTCATTATCAGATTGCATCCCTTCAGATTCAAAATGTCGGTAGGTTTTTATTCGATAGCCCTGCTCTTTCAATCGATTAAGAGCTTCTTCGAATGCCGCAAGGTCAGGTGGACTAGCAGGCATGACGACCGATATGGCGTCACCCTCTCGTAAACCGGGTGGTGATTTGAATTTCTTACTCAAAGCTCTCAACTCTTAGGTGAAGAACAGCCAACCGAAGAAAAGTGCTGCGGCAAGGCCTGCGAAGTCGGCAATCAAACAAGCTGGCAAGGTGTGCCGGAACCGCTTTATCGCGATCGCTCCAAAGTAGACCGAGAGAATATAGAAGGTCGTTTCGGTGCTACCCATCATCAAAGAAGCAGTCTGTCCTAAGAATGAATCGGGACCATGTGAATCATAAATCTCGACCAGTACACCGCGAGAAGCTCCCCCGCTGAGTGGCTTGGTTAATGCAAGTGGCAACAAGTCGAGCGTTACTGCCGCTTCTTCCATGCCGACTTGCTGTAAGCCTTTCGCGGCAATCCAACGGACATCTTCCCGAATGCCACTCGCAAGAAAAACTTTGATGGTAAACAAAATTGCAACCAGGTAGGGAATGATCATCACGGCGACGTCGAATCCTTCCTTAGCTCCTGTCACAAAGGATTCGTACATCGGCACATCCCGCCACCAAGCCACGGTGATGATAACGAGTATCACCGTGGGCACGGTCCAAACGCTGAAGGTATCTGCAAAGAGTTGCAAGCTGTCCATCAGTTGCCCTCCTCGTGTTGGTTATTCTGCGCTTGTAGCATGGGATCCGTTTTGGCAAATCTTGGCATTCGCTCAAGGGTTCTCACGACCATAATGCCAACGATCGTGCTGACAAAAGTTGCGAGAATAATTCCAAACACCGGCTCCGAAGGATTCTCACTACCACTTGCGTACCGCAGACCAATAATCGAAATCGGAACCAGCGTGACGCTGCTTGTATTGATGGTAAGGAAGGTTGCCATCGCGTTGGTAGCGGTCCCCTTCTCGGGATTCAGCTCATCAAGCTCCTTCATGGCTTTGAGCCCAAAAGGCGTGGCAGCATTGTCGAGCCCAAGAATATTGGCTGACATGTTCATAAGAATTGCCCCCTGAGCAGCATGACCATTGGGGATTCCCGGGAAGAGCCAACGCATAAGTGGGCTTAACACCTTTGCGAGCAAATCAACCAACCCGGCATCTTTGGCAACTTGCAAAAGACCAAGCCAAAGGACCATGATCGCAATAAGGCTCAAGCAGATATCGACTGAAACTTGAGCGCCGTCCAGTGCTGCTTCATTAATCTGCTTACCTACTTCAGCAAACGCTTCGAGGCCCGACTCCAGAACGGCTTCCTCAGCATCACCCGCTGCCTCTTGCATAATCGCAGGAGCCGCTTCGACAGGAAGCAAAGGTTTCAGTGCTAACTTGGCCGGCGCGTAGAGGATGCCAATAAAAAGTAGCCAGAACCAGATTTTATTTAGCATAGCGTGCCTTGTATGCGAAATCGTTGTAGTTAGCTATTGCGACAGAGGCCAATAGCGAAGCACTTAAACAAGCCAGACACCACTGCCTGAACTAACGAGCGCTCCATCTTGCCATGCCAAACTACCGCCGACGATAACTTGTTGCAAGCAAAGTTTGCGATCCGTTGCATCGCTTTCGCGAACCAGAGCGAAGTCGGCAGGCAAATTTAAGCCAATTCTTCCACGATCGCCCCAGCCAAAAAGAGCAGCAACTGCTTCAGCCTCTTTTACCCAATCGCCAGAACTTATAGGCAAGGGAGATTTGCTGCTTGGAACTTCACCCTCCAACAAGGTTGTTATAGCTAACTCTTCGCATAGGCTGCGAACAACCTCCTTATCATCGCGAAGTATGATTGCAACTAAACCATTGACTGATGCGATAGTCAAAGCCTTGAAACATTCCGAAGGTTCTTCGGGTAAAGAGTCGCTAAAGGCTACGAGCACACGGTTAAGTGGAGCCGATTCGCTGGTAACTTTGTCAAAATGATCTGGTATTTCACTTATGCTTGGAGGGAACTCTACGGGATGAAGAACCGTTGTTGCGCCTACCGAAGCTGCCTGCTCGATATCATCGCTAACAATAATTCGACCCGGTACAATAAGGGAGTCAGCAGGTGAAAGCGTGCTTATTCCCCCGTTCTCATGCAAATCACCAACCGCTTCTATAATCCCCTGTTCACTTGAAGGAACGCCTGCCATGCGGCTTGGGTAATTGATCCCGATTTCTGCCTCGGTAATAGTTCCATCCGGTGATTGTGCTATTCGAGATTTTTCCACCAACAAATCAAACATCAGGTGATCGTGAAATTTGGGTAGCTCAAGATAACTCTCAGCGTTTGCATCATCGAGTTTACCGAGTGCAATCGCTTCCAGCGTTTGAGAGAGTGCTGCGTAGTGCAACTTCTCAAGCTGATAAAATTGCCCGTCTGGCCAACCGCCTGCTTCTACCAAAATCACCGAGACTCCTTGCCTCTGTACCCATTCACCAAAGGCTCGGGCCATGTATTCAATCCCATATCGTGAAATTCGATTACCACATGTTTCTCGAACACTTTCGCAAAAAGTGGCTGCAACTTGTGTCGCTAAGCGGGTTGAATCATTTTGGGTATTCTCTTCATCAATCGGTGGCACTAGCAGAGATACTGCAACCGGTTCTGCTGGCTCTCCAATCGATAGTCGATGGCGTTGGTTGTGCAAATTAAACCCAAAATCTGGCTGGAAGCTTCCAATCAGATCTCGAAAAACACGCCCTTCAGGAGATGAAAATTCAAGTGCGTCACGGTTGATATCAACTCCCTGTGCATTGTGCCGAATGTTTCTCTGGGCTCCATCTGGGTTGAGGCCAAGTACCATACCAATGGTCAGATTATCCAAAAGTGATTTAGCAAAGGATTCGTCAGAATGATTAACAAGCTGATTTAGCAAATTAAGTAGAACCGTCGTATGCGTTGGCTCGTTGCCATGCATTTGGGTCCACATTAAGAGACGAGTCTTACCGCTGCCCAGCTGAAGCAATTCAATTGCTCGACCTTCGTGAGACTTTCCAAGCTCTTTTCGCATTACAACCTTTGGGTTGGTTGATAAGATCCGATCGACCTCAGCACGAATTGCGTCAGGCTTCCACCCTCCATGAGGACAGGTAATATCGCAATGAGACTCTAAAGTTTGCCAATCAGTCATTGTGCTCTGCGTAGATCGATGAATCGTAAACAATAAGCGGGCTACCCTGCCGTGGCTGACCATAATACAACGAGGTTAGTAGCAACTCACCCCCTGAGCCACGCCGATGTCAGATACTCTTTGGAATATCCCTAAGGAATTATTGAATAAGCATCCCTACTTTGACACACGATATGGACTCGAGGTTACCGAGATTCAATCAGGAAGGACGATATCAGCATATCGTGACGAAACTTTCCCCCAAGCGAGTGCCATAAAAATCCCTATCGTGTGGGAGTTATTCCATCAAGCTACCAATGGAGATATTTCGCTCGATGAGAAAATCGCCGCAGAACCTGAAAATGGTGCCGGTGGGTGCGGGATACTTCAGCATTTCAAAGAAGGTGAGTCAAAGCTATCGCTAAACGACTTGGCAATGTTAATGATCAAATTGAGCGATAATGTGGCAACGAATATGCTCATTGATTTTATCGGCATCGAAAGGATCAATCAAAGGCTTGAAGGTCTTGGCCTCAACCAAACACGCCTAAGAAGAAAGATGATGGACTTCGAAGCTCGCGATCGGGGCGAAGAAAATACATCGACTCCCAAAGAAGCAAACCAACTCTTGCAAAACTTACTTGACGAGAGCAAGAGCACTGACCAAATTTCACGTAATTCTGCCAATCAAACGATTGAGCTGCTTGCAATCACCAAAGAGAGTCCGTTGCAAGAAGCAATCCCTTCTGGATTTCAAATCATCAACAAGCCAGGCATGTTGCCTGGACTGCGTACCGAATGGATCATTGTTAAGGATTCTTCAGGAACCCCTCTCTACACCGCCAGCATCATGATTGAAAGATGCGATGAGTCGATATCTGACAATCAATTGAAAACCATGATTGGATGCCTGGCTGGGCAGTTGCACCGAGATATTATCGGTTAGCTACCTATGGTCGCCGTCTGTTGACCTGCCAACAATTCTTTGCGGAAAGAATGCGGGGTCTTACCCGTATCTTTCTTAAACGCAACTCCGAAACGCGTGGCGTTAGCAAACCCACACGATAGGGCAACTTCCGTTATCGATAGTTCGCGACGAGTCAAAAGATCTCGGCTGCGCTCCAGCTGGACGCGGCGGATTTCTCTCGCTGGAGAGCGGCCCAAGTACTTTCGGAACTGAATTTCAAGGCTACGCCGCGAAATCGGCACTTGCCGCAAGATGTCTTCAACCACGATGCCTCGGTGAGCGTTGTTGCGGATGAATCGAAGCGCATCAACAATTTCAGGATCGTCAATCGCCAAAAGGTCCGTCGATTGTCGACTCTTCACTCCCTGGGGAGGAACCAACTGAGGCAATACGGGAGCATCTTGCCCTGAAAGAATCATGTCGAGCATTTGAGCGGCATCGTGACCAATTCTTTCACTAGCAACATTGATGCTAGAAAGTGGCGGTGTCGAAACATCGCACATCAATTCATCAAGGCTACCACCAAGAATTGCTATGTCATCAGGAACTCGTATCCCAGCCAGGTGACATATCTCTGCAAGTTGGCGTGCATGTTGAGCATCGACCGTTAAGACAGCACTTGGACACGGAAGCGAGCGAATCCATCGTTCGACCCGGCGTTGCTGCTCTTCCCAACCAATTTTACGAGTTGCTCGGTAGCCTGGCTTATAAACATTGCACGGGTAACCTGATAGCTCACAACGGCTCGAGAAAGCGTTCCCTCGTTTCTTAGAAAAGAAAGTACTGGGTGGAGCAAAGTATCCAAACTGACGAAAGCCGCGATCAAGCAAGTGATCTAGCGCCATCTCAGCTAAACGATTTTCATCGGTTACAACGGAAGGCAACTCTGGTTCATCACAAAAAAGGTCGTCAACATTAACCAAAGGTAGGTTTCGCTTACGTAAGTGAGCAAGCTGTTGAATACTACTGACCCGGGCGATAATTCCATCTCCATTCCAACCATCGGGGAGCCAAGAACGGTGCTCGTGGTCTCTTGGATCAATCAGTAAGTGCCAATTGTTATTACGCTCAGCATAGTTTGCGATGCCGCGGATAATCCTACATCCTGCGCTACTGTCGGTTTCGACCATAACGGCAACTTGTCGCATGGATGGCTGAAGGTTAGGGTGAGCTCCCTCAGAATTTTCTGGCAAATTGGATAGGTCATGCTGGTTCGCTGAGCTTCGCACCATGGTGCTTCTCCTTGGGAGATCTATGCTATCTAGCTAACTGAAACACACTTGCGTAATGACAATAATGTCGCACTTATATGCGCAAAGTGTACGATTGGTTACTAGACCTTAAGACCTGGTCCTCGTTATATAATTGGTTGTCCTAACGGCACTTAAGGACAAATGGTTTTCACCATTTGCTAAGTCACCGGAGAAGTTAAATATTTCCTACTAGTTTCTATCGTAATCATTTCGAGTAGATATTTCTGCGCGAAACGCAGTGCATTTTCTCTTTTTTACGATAGATTTTCATTTGCCGATAAAAGACAATTTCGCTGGTTCGTGCCTCTGCACGAAAAATGAACTGCAATTGGAGAGTAAAGCTTGCCTGCTAAACACATTACAGCCATCGGATTAATGAGTGGTACGTCTGCTGACGGAGTTGATGCTGCCCTCTTGAGAACCGACGGCGAACTAGATATCGAATTTATTGGCGGCTTAACGATCGAATACGACAGGCATTTGAGATCCCGACTACTCGAAGCTTCGCAGCACGATGTACCAACGAGTGAATTACTACGTCTTGAACGCGACGTAACGGTTCATCACACCAACGCTGTCAAACAACTGATGGCTGATTATCCAAAAGAATCAAGCAAAGCTACGGCAATCGGTTTTCATGGTCATACGGTACGACATATCCCCGATGAACAATTAACACATCAAATTGGGAATCCTTGGAAACTAGCTCACGATTGCAATTTACCTGTGGTCTCAGACTTTCGCAGAAAAGATATCGCTGATGGTGGTCAAGGAGCGCCCCTTGCTTCTATGTTCCATCGCGCCCTGTTTTGCAACGAAGACTTACCCGTAGCGGTTCTAAACCTTGGTGGCGTAGCAAATGTCACATGGTTGGGCAAGAAAGATGCTCTTATTGCAGGTGACACAGGCCCAGGTTGCGGGTTGCTTGATGAATGGGTGCAAGAAATGGCGGGCTTACCACATGACACCGATGGGCAGCTGGCTCTAAAAGGAACCGTGAACGAGCAAATCGTTTCTGAATCTCTTGACGTTGATTTCTTTAGTCGCCCACTACCGAAAGCGGCTGATCGATACGATTTTGATCACGTCGACGTCTCTTCTCTGTCTGTTGAGGATGGTGCGGCTACGCTCTGTGCTATTACTAGCCGTGCGATTATTGATGCTGTTTCAAAGCTTCCACAGAAACCTAAAACTTTATGGGTAACCGGCGGGGGAGTGCATCACCCTGTAATCATGCAAATGCTGACCGATCACTTCAAAGATGTTAAGCGTGTCGAAGAGAGAGGCCTGAATTCAGAGACGCTTGAGGCCGAATGTTTTGCTTGGTTAGCAGTTCGACACATCAAGAAACTTCCTCTTACTGTGCCAGAAACTACGGGATGTCAGGGACCTCTGTGCGGTGGTTCGATCACCTGTTAGTAGCTGCCAATTTCAAGCAGCCACAAGCTCCGATAGGCGCCAACTTGATTGATGTTGGCTTGGAATAGCCTTCTGCCGTTTTGATTGCGTTAAGAAACGCCTGACGGTAGTAGGGTGATTTTTCCATTAAACTCCCCGTTAAAATCAGACAATGGGGAGTTTTGAAATCTTCATAGCATGTGGCGCGGACAAGTATCTTGGCCAACTTGTTTGTCTCATTTGAAACAATTTGCATTGCTTGATCGTTGCCTTTGACTGCTAACTCAAGGACTAACTTGGCTAACGAAGCAATTGTTTGCCTTGAATCTTTAGCGTTATAGACCCAGCTCTTCACTTCGCTTGATGAACTTAGCCTAAGGTTTTGCGAAAGCACCTTACCAAAAGAGGTCTGCTCATCACTTCTTTCACTTTGCTCCAAGAGCTGACGGAGTGCTTCTCTCCCTAAGGCGTAACCGCTTCCCTCGTCTCCCAAGAGATAGCCCCAACCACCGTAGGTATTCAGCTTTCCATCCGTTGAACGAACGATAACCGCAGAACCTGTACCTGCAATAACACCTATGGTTGGTTGATCATCTTGATCATCAGAAAATATTGGCGACGTGTCGGGAACAATGGCATAGTCATTTACTCCGGTCAATTCGCCAATTTTCTCTTCCAATTGATCACGGGTCTGTTTTGAATTACACCCTGCAATTGCAAGCACCGCTGATTCAACATGGCCATCAGCCTTAGAATTATTAATGGCCTCGCTAACGGCATCTCGAATATTCTGGACTGCGATGTCCCATCCAACACTTAGCGGGTTACTGCCTGGCGCATGCCCTGCCCCCAGCACACAAAACTTGGTTTGCTTATGTATCTCGGCAACTAGCGCAAGAGTCTTCGTACCTCCGCCATCAACTCCAATGATGAGATTAGACATACGATTTCTGGACCCGATGTGGAAAGAAGCAATAGATCCCCATCGTAAACTGATCGTTGTATGCCGGGTAGAAGGATCTCCGAGAGAGAACTTACTTTTGATGTGCCGAATCGGCTCGAACCGCTCTTCCTAGCCGCCCTTTATGGCGTTTTAGATGCTCATGCGCTTCGTCCGTGGCGATGCCATTGATTTGACTTAGAATCGCCAGTTTAACATCACCACCACAGCGGTTAAGTAAATCAACAGCATGGTCACGCTCAAGCCCGGTTGCTTGGCTGACAATTCTAACAGCTCTAGAAATCAGCTTCGAATTGGTAGGTCGAAGGTCAACCATGAGGTTGCCAAAGGTTTTACCAATCTGAATCATCGCCGTTGTTGTAATCGTATTGAGAACCATCTTGGTAGCGGTTCCCGCTTTCATGCGAGTTGACCCAGTAATTACTTCTGGCCCGACGATTGGCACGATCGCATGATCAGCAAAGTCTATGATCTGACCATTTTCATTACAAGTTAGTGCTACTGTATAAGCTCCAACGCTACGGGCGTACTGCAATCCACCTATGACATAGGGTGTCCGGCCACTTGTTGCGATACCAATCAAGACATCGCGCGCACCCAAATTGATGTCAGCCATATCGCTGGCACCAAGAGAAGGATTGTCTTCCGCCCCTTCAACAGCGGTTCTAAGAGCACTCTCACCCCCGGCAATCACCCCTACCACTTGCCTTGGATCGGTATTGAAGGTCGGAGGACACTCTGCTGCGTCTAAGACTCCAAGCCTACCTGAAGTTCCAGCCCCCTGGTAAACCAAGCGACCTCCTCGTTCCATGCGCTCGGTTAGAACGTCAATCGTTTTGGCAATTGACTCGGAGACAAGTCCAACCGCTGTTGCAACCGTGGCGTCCTCAGCATTGATTAACTTGACAATCTCAGCAGTTGATAATCCATCCAACCCATCAGACGCCGGATTGCGCCCTTCTGTAGTAAGTTGTTCAAGTGAGATATGAGGATCCGACATGTTTCTTTAATCAACCTTTTGAACTTGCTCTATCGCAAGTTCAATCGCCTGTTGGGTGTGTATCAAATGAGAAATTAACACATATCTAAACTTAGTTACTGGTTGAGTAGATTATGTGAAGAGGCCCTAGTTGGTCCCCACTTCTCTTTTAACTACTCTACAGTCGGAATCAATTTGTTGGCATCGAATTATGCGCAGCAGAAAAACAGCATTGCGCATTAACCTTATTTGATAGCCTAATCGCCTTATATATAGACCCTGAAGACTTGCAAGCTGCTTCGCGAGTTTTTAAAAAATATCCAGAAACTTGACTAGAATCATCTTCAAACATTACTCGTCTTACGCTCTTATAAAGAATTGAAAGCAGTCGCTTCATGCTGACAGTGCCTTTAGCTACTCCGGTAATTTCGTCAGTTGATCTGATCATATTGGGTATATACCTCCTATTTACAGCCGCCTGGGGAAGCTGGCGAAAACAACCTATTCAGGATGAAGAATCCTATCTTTTAGGCAACCGTTCGATTGCTTGGCCAGCGCTGACTCTGTCAATCGTTGCCACAGAAACCAGCACAGTAACCTTCCTCAGTTTGCCTGGCCAAACCTTTGCTGAAGGAGGCAATATGACCTTCTTGCAACTCACGATGGGCTACATCGTAGGGCGCTTCCTGGTCGCTTGGCTCCTGTTGCCACATTATTTCGAGGGCAAGATCTTTTCAGCTTACGAGCTGTTCGAAAAGCGTTTTGGACAGACCATGCGGCGGTCGGCATCGGTTGTCTTCTTGACTTGCCGCACCATGGCTGATGGACTTCGATTGCTTCTAACGGCATTAGCTTTAAAGCAGGTCCTCGGATGGGATTATCCAACCTGTGTGATTGTTATTGCAATCACAACTGCAATTTACGCCACGTTTGGTGGGGTACGCTCGGTGGTAAAAAATGATTGTCTGCAGCTAATCATCTACACTTTGGGCGCTCTGCTCGCCATGTGGGTTATCATTCGCACGGTCCCCGGAGGCTTAGAACAGATTGTTGATTTTGGCAAACAGTCGGGGCGTTTCCATCTGATCGATTTCGGTACGGGTTTCACCGACAAATACGTCAACTTTTGGGCAGGACTAATCGGTGGATCGATTCTCTCGTTGGCGACACACGGAGTCGATCAATTAATGGTTCAACGGTATCTCAGCGCAGAATCAAAGCAGAAAGCTTCGCTGGCACTCTGCTGTAGTGGCCCCTTGGTTGCTCTACAGTTTGCACTGTTTCTTTTCATCGGAATCGCACTTGCTTGCTTCTACGCTATGCCAGAGCAGGCAACGATTGGTAGACCTGACGAGGCATTTGCAACTTTCCTCGCCAATGAAATGCCTGTTGGTTTGTGTGGTCTTCTGCTCGCGTCCGTCATGGCAGCTGCGATGTCTACACTCAGCAGTAGTGTGAATTCTTCTGCAGGCGTTTTGATCAAAGATCTTGTCGAACCAATCTTTGGTAAGCCTGAAGAGGCCCAGACTATGCGTAGACTTCGCTACGCAACGGTTCTGTTTACTGCACTACAGGCGGCAGTTGCGCTAATTGCCTACCAAGTCGGCTTAGAATCCTCCGTCATCACTGCCGTTCTTGCCATTGCAGGATTCGCTTTTGGAATCCTACTTGGACTGATGACACTTGGATTACTACTGAAAAAATCAAACTCGACGATTGGTTTAGCCGCTCTGATAGCAGGGTTTATCGCAGGGTGCGCTGCAAAATTCTATACCGAAATTAGTTGGCCATGGCTTGGATCGATTTCTGCTAGTGCCGCAATTATTGTTGGACTTATTTTCTCAATGTTAGTTCCGAAAGGAAAACAAACGGATGACGACGCATAACTGCTTATCTCTCTTGATGACGCTTATATTCGTAAGCAATGCTCTGGCCCAAGGTAAGGTCCAGTTGATTGAGACGTCAGATCGCCAAGCGGATCATCTCGCCCATATTGATACTCAAGTCAAACAGGCACTCAAGGACGGTCAATTTGCTGGATGTGTCGTTGCCATTGGTACTCATGAAGGGATTGCTTATTTGAAAGCCTTCGGACACCGGCAGCTTGAACCTACTCCTTTGCCGATGCAGACCGATACGCTGTTCGATCTCGCTTCACTGACAAAGCCAATCTCGACGGCAACAAGCGTTATGCAGCTTGTCGAACAAGGAAAGATTCGGCTTCGAGATCCTCTTTCCAAGCATATTCCTGATCTAAACGGCAAAGGGACGGAGTCGATCACTATCGAACAACTTCTCACTCATCAAGCGGGTTATGTTCCCGACAATTCGATCGAGGATTATCAGCACGGAGTCGAGGAGGCCTGGCGTCGATTGCTTGCTCTCGCACCGATCCACGAACCAGGTGCTAAGTTCGTCTACTCAGACGTTGGATTTGAACTTCTTGGATTACTCATCGAAAGGATCAGTGGCAAAACACAAAATGAGTATGTCAAAGAAAACTTATTCAAGCCTCTCGATATGGATGTTACTGGATATCTCCCAAACGACAGTCTGCGAAAAAATGTTGCTGTGACAGAACAACGAGAAGGACGTTGGATGGTTGGAGAAGTACATGACCCACGTGCTTATAAACTAGGAGGTGTTGCAGGACATGCCGGTCTGTTTAGCACTGCTCAAGATCTTTCACATTATGCAAGGGCAATGCTCCAGGGTGGAGAACTCGAAGGCAAACGGATACTAAGCTCCGCAACCATCGACGAAATGATTCGCCCCAGAAAAATTGGAACTTCTTTTCGTACTGCCGGCTGGGACTCACTGAGTGGTTATTCAAGCAACCGAGGTGAATTGATGAGCCCCCGCGCGTTTGGCCATGGTGGCTTTACCGGGACTGGCATTTGGATCGATCCTGATAAGGATCTCTTTGTTATATTCCTTTCCAATCGCCTTCATCCTGACGGCAAAGGAAATGTGAATCCACTGATAGGAAGAATTGGCTCTATCGCAGTAGCCGCATCTTTGTCGGATTGAGCCCTAAATCATGCAATAAATGTGTCTCTAAGCCGCCATTCTTTGAATGCTGCGGATAAGGGTAGCTCGGCTGGGAAATCGCTGCGCAAATCGGATAACCAAATCTGCGATTTTCGGATACGCTGAAGTGTTAATGAGTCATTTGGGTGTCTCACCTCTACAAGTTCGGCAATACGCTGAATAGGCTAGCAACTAGGCAACAAATTGGTTTTTGCAACAGAACTACGCGCACCGTGAACAAGCAATTGAGGCTTTGGATGTTTTTTACTTTTCTCGCTTCGCTCCTGGCAGGAAGCCCCTCTTCGCAGCGAAATCGAACCTTGGCGGCAGAGGCACTTGAACCACGTGAAATGCTCTCGGGCGGAGGGCTTGTTTCCGTTGGATCTCAGCCAAGCGGAGCGCTTGATGACAAGATCGTCTATGTTCATGGCGGCCATGGCTACACAGCTGTTTCAGGTGGATGGGGATATCAGCGTCCGCTATTGCTCGACATGGTAGAAGACCTTGGCAACGTCGATCAAATGACCGAGTTCGTCGATTACCTCTGGGATGCCGGAGCGACAGTCGTTCCACTTCGTCCTGTTGGCAACCAGCCAAATGAAGTCGTTATTGATAACGATGATACGGAAGTGACTGTAACTGGCTCATGGGGAGTCGGGGCAGGATCCATCTATTACGGCGAATCAGGAGACGACCCGTACCTCTTTGCTACGACTTCATCCGTTGAAACGGCCACGGTAAGCTACCGACCAAACATTCCCCAAGAAGGTTTTTACCCTGTCTACAGCTGGGCTCCAGCAGGATCGAATCGTGCCGAGGACCAACTTTATCGCGTCCATCACTCAGGCGGAGCAACTGAAGTAACCGTTGACCACAGTCGAGTAGGCAATGGATTGGTTTACTTGGGGATGTTCCACTTTGAAGCAGGCACCAATGGACATGTCGAGGTAAGCAACAAATCAGATCAAGTTGGTCGCGTGGTTGTTGCCGACATGATTCGCTTCGGAAACGGCGTTGGTGACATTAACCGTGGAAACGGTGTCTCCGGCCAAGTCCGTGAAAATGAAGCAGGACTTTATTGGGTTGAATGGCACGTCGATCGTTCCCAAGGTGTCCCAACCAGCGCCTACCGTACGTCGAGTGATGACCGAACAGCTACGGTCTCGTTGTCGCCACGTTATGCAACTTACATGAACCAATCGAGCGTTGGCACGCTTTCGGATCGGGTCTTTGTTAGCTTCCACTCGAACGCTGGTGGTGGTTCAGCACGTGGGGTTCTTGGTTTGCTTAACGGCAATAACCGTCCATCCGCTGCAACGCCCAACCAATTCTTGCTCGCTGACACCTTGGCCGGTGAAGTGAATGATGATTTGGTCGCGCAAAACGGATCGTTTGAACACAATTGGTTCAACAATGGAAGCAATGTCACGCTTGACCGCTCAGACATTGAATTTGGCGAAATCAATAATGAGCGCATCAACGACGAATTTGATGCGACGATCATTGAAACCGGATATCACGACAATCAACTTGATGCCGAGATGCTCAGGGACCCGCGTGTTCGCGATGCAATCGCTAAAGCTACCTACCAAGGGCTGGTTGACTACTTTGGTGCCGTTGACAGCGGAGCAACCCCTGACATCGATGCACCAGATGCGATTACCGACTTTCGTGTGGAAACCACCGCATCAGGCTCCGCGACTCTCACATGGTCGCCCGGGCTTGCTAATTCCTATGCGGGAGACAGCGCCACGGAGTTTGTTGTCTACACCTCAACGAATGGGTTCGGATTCGATGGCGGAACCGTTGTTCCGGGCGGCGGCTCAACTACAACAACCTTGACGGGTCTCGATCCAAACAAGACTTACTACTTTAAAATAGCAGCCCGCAATGCTGGTGGTGAGTCGCCAAAATCGGAAGTCCTTGCCGTTCGTCCTTCGGCTGATTCTCACAATATCTTGATTGTGAATGGATTCGACCGCTTGGACAGAAGTCTGGTTCAAGACGAGCCCTTCCCGGGTGGTGGCGCAGCTGATCGCATCCGACTTCGTAATATCAATTCCTTTGATTACGTGGCCCAAGTTGCTGGCTCGCTGACAAGCATCAATGCTTCCGCATCAATCGCATCAGCTTCGAACGAGCAAATTGCCAGCGGAGCGGTTGACCTTGATGACTACGATTCCGTCTTTTGGATTCTGGGTGAAGAATCAAGCGTTAACGACACCTTCGACTCGGCTGAGCAGAGTGCTGTCAGCAACTACTTAAACCAAGGTGGCAAGCTGTTCGTATCGGGCTCCGAGATCGGCTGGGATCTTGATAATCTTAATAACGGCCGAGCCTTCTATAACACGGACCTTTATGCTGATTACGTTTCCGATGATGCTGGTGACTACGATGTGACGGGAGTAGCCGGGTCAATCTTTGAAGGAATCAATTTTTCCTTCGATGACGGTACCACGTTTTACGACACCGAATTCCCTGACGTCATTAATCCAAACAATGGGTCAACTTCTGCCTTGACCTACGACAACGGTGCAGGCAACGCGGCGATTCAATTCAGCGGGACGGGTGGTGAGCAGGTGGTCATGCTTGCCTTCCCCTTTGAAACCATTACTGAATCACTGAAACGTGATGAGGTAATGTCAGCTGTCGCAGACTATTTTGGAATAACGGCCAATCCACCAGTTACAGTCAGCCTATTTCTTGATAATGACGATTCGGCACCGACTTACACAGAAACCGGCACATGGATCACAAGCAGCGACCCCGGCTTCAACGGAGGGACGCAAAGATTCAATCTCATTGGATTCGCAGGTACGGCAACCTGGCAAACGGACCTACCCTTCTCTGGTGAGGCTGAGGTATTTGTCCAATACGATGCTTCCGCAAACCGAGCAACCGGCTCAAACTTCTCGGTCACCTCTGGAAGTGAAAGCTTCACGACGTCGGTCAACCAAACACAAAATGATTTCCAATGGGTGTCTCTAGGAACTATCGACGCTTCTGCAGGACCAATCAGCGTCACTCTTGATGCACTAAACAGTACGGGCCCAGCTAACTCGCTCGTGATTGCCGATGTCGTACGAATCGATTTGACAGGGGTTATACCAGCAAACGGAGACTTTAATTCAGATGGCGACGTCAACATCGCTGACTACACCATTTGGCGTGATACTCTTGGCGACACCGTCGCTCCAGGAAGCGGCGCCGACGCAAGTTTAAACGGACTAATCGACCAAGCCGACTACGATATCTGGGTTCAGACCTTTGGGCAAAGTGTCCCGATTACTTCCAGCGTTTCTATCTCCGAGTCTATCACTTTTAGCCAGAGCCTAGCCCAAGTTCAAACCGGACCAGATCTCTCAGCGGCCGTGCTGATTTCCCAAGACGTTGCCGCAAGCCCTATTCAGAATGAAACTTACGAACAGCCAAAGGCAGCCTCCTTGGTTGCCCAACTTACCAAAGATTCAGCTTTGCTAGAGTTTTATGGCCCATCTGAGATTGATGGTGCTGCTGCGGAAATTGACTTGTTTACAGGTGATTTCGCGCAAGAAGATAGCGAGCAAGAAGCATCGATTGATGAATTGGATCGCACGTTTGCAAGTCTTTGATAAGAGGCTGATTTGCGCATGCAAATGCTCCAAATTGTTTAACTATCAAGGTTTGCACCAAAATAAAGTGCGCTAGCTTGATACGAAGTTGCGCGTAATAGAGATACATTTATCTCGAATACTCGCTAACTTAGATTTATGGGATGAACTAAGAATATTGCGTTAAGCGACGACCTGGAGGTTAAGCGTCGGGGGAGCATTGAGGCTAACACACAGAGAAGGCGGCAACTGTGAATTCTTGGCTACCCAAATTGAAAGATTCAAAACTCTTTCATTACAGGCAACACACGAACTAATACTCAATCACTGGAAATGCCATCGTGGCATGAGTCTCGAGCAAGGATCAACTACCCATGAGATTACAAACATCATTTATTGCTGCCATCGTTTTTGGCTTGGTTGCTTCAACAGCCAACGCCCAAGTTATTTTTTCAGAGACCTTTGACAACGCAAGTAGTGCAGCTAACTTCGCTACGACTTCGTTGAACATCAACAACGGTGGTTTAGACCCAGCTGATGTCTATTCCGAATTCGGATTTGACTACAGTGCGACAGGTTCTTCGCGTCTAACGGCTTCCATCGGTGCGGCTCCCAATGGCGGTTCATCAACGGGTCTCGTCCTTGCAGCCAACCTTCAAGGTAGCAATCGTTCCTCCATCAACCTATTCCCAATCATTAACGGTGCTGGCCTGAATGTTGATGCCACAACTGGCCTGCCTGTAATTGCTTCAAACTACAAGATGACCTTTGATTTCTGGGCCGGCATCAACGATGTTGGCGGAACATCAGAATTTTTGCAACTTGGTGCTCAAAGCAACGGCGATGGCACACACCTTAACGGTTTCCCTGAAGCCCTTCCTGATTCAGACTTCTTTGAAGTCAACAGTGCTGGTGACCTTGGAACAAGTGACTTCATCGCATTCTCAACACGTGCCGGTGTGCCACAACTTGACCAAGCTTTCATCCCGAATACCGATCCTAACCCAGTTGCTGCTTTCCCTAACCCTCCTTACACTGCTCAAGCAGCTGGTGGTGCACCAGGTGAAGCTTGGGCGGAAGCCGAAATTCGCCATGAAGATGGTATCACAACCTTAGCTTTCAATGGCGTGGATATCACCACCATCGACTTTGCTGACTTTGGTAATGACTTGGGAACCGAAGGGCTTCCTTGGTTTGGTTACACCGACTTCTTCAACTCGCAAGCGGGTGGTGAATCGACTGCAGTTGCTGAAGCAGCTGGTGGAGTTTTGACAGGTGATTACAACGGTGATGACAGCGTTGACGCAGCTGACTATACCGTTTACCGAGATACCCTTGGTGATTCTGTAACAGCTGGAACCGGTGCTGACGGTAACGGTAACGGTGTGATTGATGCTGGTGACTACACCGAATGGGCCAATAACTTTGGAAATACCGGACCTGTTGCTGGTACATCTTTTGATCCTTTCAACGCAAGTTTTGTCATTATCGACAACGTGGTTGTTGAATTGCTTCCAGCAGCTTCCTCAGCAAGTGCCGTCCCTGAGCCAACCAGCCTTGCAATGGTTGCTCTTGGACTTGCAGGAATAGCTATTAGAAGCCGTAAATAGTTTCATGGTGTTTGAGTAGCAGGCGGGGCGAGCAAGCAAAGATTTGCTCGCCCCGCTTTGTAACCAAATACCTATTTGCTACCTGATTCACATGCTTTGTGTGAATTAGAACCTTGGCGGAGTTTTTGTTAACCCTCCCAAATTTGAGACAGTAATGGACCTATTGTCATGTCACAGAGATACAACCAAATCAGTTTTCGTAATCACCAACGTCTAGCCTTCACTTTAGTGGAACTGCTGGTGGTTATTGCAATTATTGGCATCTTGGTCGCAATGCTGCTGCCCGCGGTACAATCCGCTAGAGAAGCAGCCAGAAGAGCACAATGCCAAAGCAACATGAAAAACATTTCTTTGGCAGTTCTAAATTATGAGAGTGCATACAATGCACTCCCAATTGGAATGGAACTCGAGGGAAACAATGTTCAGAACAATCGAACCTTTGGCAAAAGCTGGGCCATACTAATCCTTCCATTCATGGAAGAGCAAAATCTATTCGACCAATTTGATTTGACTCTTCCCGTAGCTGGGGGTCGACTGGATCAAGGTAATGGCATTGCAAACTGGATGAATGTGCAAGCGAGGGGCACCCAAGTCGATGTCTTTCTCTGTCCTTCTGATCCTGAAAATGCAACCACTTATATTGGAGGGTCCAACAGAATCTATGGTGATAACTGGGCTCGCGGGAACTATGGTGCTAACTCTGGTCTAGGTCTAATTTTTGGAAGTCCAGGTAGTACGGCTATTACGCACAACTCAGGACCGGACAGCGCAGCCTGGAAAGATCCTCTTCGAGTTGGAGTTTTCGGAGTTAATACATCGCTAAAACTTGGGCAGATCACTGACGGAACATCTAAGACTATCATGTTAGCTGAGCTTCGTTCGGGTGTTAGCGAAGTAGACCACCGTGGTACTTGGGCATTTGGACATGCCGGTGGAAATATTCTTGCCGGGTATGGTGGTAATGGTGATGCTAATGGCCCAAATGCTTGCAACGACTTTGCTGATGACCTTCCGAGCAGATCAGTCAACTGCCGGGGACCTGAAAGAGACTTCTTACTTCAAATTTGCATGCCTTGTTTCCTTGGCAGCGGCTTAGCACAAGCAACTACTAGAAGTACACACACAGGAGGCGTCTATGCTGCGATGTGCGATGGCAGTGTCTCCTTTGTGAGTGACGATATCGAAACCAGCGGAGAACTTGGACCATGTTGTTCGCCTTGGGATCACATGATTGCTGCCCAGGATGAAGCCGATGGGTCAGCCTACGAACAACTTAAAAGGCGCAGGGGTGGATGATTCCATGTGAATCACTCTGCGGTTAATTTTCGGCATTATCTGTAAGGAATACTAAATTGCTGCGATTTACTGTTTTATTAGCGGTCGTATTTGCGATCGGATGTGGTGGAAAAGAGACTGCTCAAATAAGCGGTGTGGTCAAATATGACGATGGCTCACCCATTGAAGGAGCCGCTAAGGTTATTCGTTTTCAACCCATTGAAGGCAGTGACGCTGTTGTTTTGAAGGCCGCCACTTCTAGGATTGATGAAGATGGCAGTTTTAACTTGATGACACGCAAGTACGGAGATGGCGTTTACTGCGGCCAATACGCGGTTTATTTCTCCATTCTCAGTGATCCAAATGATCCCTACTCATCGCTAGTACTTCCAAAATATTCTGGGGAGGAGCCCTCTCCTTTTGATGTAATTGATGTATCTCAAGATCGTGATGACTTTGAGTTCATTCTTGAAAAGCGATGATTATAAGCGCAGGTTGATTAGGTGCCCGATGACCAAAAATACATTTCAACAACGAACTGCCACAGGCTTTACCTTAGTAGAACTTCTGGTTGTGATAGCAATCATTGGTATCTTGGTTGCTTTGCTTTTACCGGCAGTCCAAGCGGCACGTGAAGCAGCGCGCCGCTCACAATGCAAAAACCAAATCAAACAGATGGCGCTGGCATGCCTACTGCACGAAGATACCCAAGGTTATTTCCCATCGGGCGGTTGGGGGACACGATTTGTTGCTGATCCCAATCGTGGCTATGGTGAAGATCAACCTGGCAGCTGGTATTACAGTGTCTTCGCTTTCTTGGAAGAAAATGCATTACGCGACCTTGGACGAGGAACTACCCCAGGTACAGCCGCTTACGAGGAGGCCATCACCCAGTTGTTGCAAACTCCTGTAGGAACCTTCAATTGCCCAAGTCGTCGCAATATTGCTTTAGGAATTCATACTAGTCCATCCGTTTCTCCTGAGCAAAACTTTGTCACAAACCTTTCAGTTGCTAAAGGTGACTATGCAGCAAATAGCGGCGACAGTGTTTTCCATGCATCGCAAGGAATCACTGGTAGTATCGCAGGTGCTCAATCATTAGCAGATGGTGATGATCCTTCGACTGTTTGGGGAAATACTCGCGATGAATTCCTGGGTGCTTTGAGAAACCCTTACTATCAGTCAGGTGTCATTTACTTCCGTAGCGAAATAACATTTTCAAAAATCACCGATGGATCGAGTAAGACTTACCTCATTGGCGAGAAATTTGTGAGCCCAATTGGTTACGACGATAATACTGCTTTCAGCGGTGTAAGCGATGCAGCGGCAGGTCTAGGAGACAACCAATCGATGTATGCTGGCTATGAATGGGATAATCACCGAGTAAGTGGAAATGTGAATCTTACTGGCAGATCTCGTAGAAACTATGCTTTGGCCTATGGCGGCAGCCGTATTCCTGACGTAGAAGATTTTCAACCAGCTTTAGACAACAATGACGATCTTGCAAAAAATTATCTTGCCTATGGCAGCGCTCATCCTGGAGCGATGAACATGTCGTTCTGCGATGGATCGGTTCGATCAATCGCCTATGAAATCGATTCGCTTACGCACCAATATCTAGCAAATCGTGAAGATGGCGAAGCAGTTGGTGAATTCTAAAGCTAGTTCACTTACTCAGGTTTCAAACTTTCAGAGTGTCTGTCGAAAGCCTCTTTAAGCGAGCAATCTAATTCGACGATGGGGGTGCCTCTCCATTTGCCAATTTGCCAGCGGGCAAGAAGAATATACCGATAGGTTTCTGCTTTGCTTTGGTCTGTCTTGATGGCTTTAAATGGGATTAGCGCATAGAGTGTTCCATCCTGCTTATCGGTGGCTAACTGTACTGCCCCCGAAATCAATTCGAGATCGGATGGCTCGCTAAGCTGTTTTTTGGCCAAGGCTGAATGAAGATCTGCCATTAACTGCCGAGAGCAATTTGCGAGCATCTCACGGGCATATTCACTCTCGCGTTTGAGCCGATTCTCAAAACGGTATCCGCGACGTACCCACCAAAACGCTGCTGTAACTATAAGAAGAATTGCCAACAGCGTAAGCAAAAAACTAAGCACAGCCGTTTACCACCGGAGATTCCATCCACGTGAAGCCGTAGCCGGTTGCTGAACTTGTTGCGGTTGCTGTGCGGGAAATCTGCCTGAATTATTTTCGACAGAATTCCCAGGAGCAAGCGTTGGAACTTGCTGCGAGTGAGATGGATAACTCATCATGGGTATCGCCGAGGGAGCACCAAATTCGCAAACAGGAGTGACCGGAGAGACGGGGGCACACGATTTTCGGATCAACCGTTTGGTCTCACTACCCGATGCCAGCGGTGAGCCTAACACCATAGGAGCATGGTAACCGGGGCCATATCCGTAACCCAAACATTGGCAGGGTGATATTGGCAAATTGTACCAACCGGCTCCCTCTACTGGCACTACGATCAGACAGAGAGCTGTTATTAAGACAAGCTGAATTGGAAAATGCCGCTTCATGTTCGTAACCCTACGCTTAACCATCCATGATGGGCCAGTACGCAGTCAGCCCTTGTCGTAAACATCGAAATTTACGAAGCTCTTCGCGCGAGTCTATGCCAGAATACTACTGCTTAGAAGTATGTAGGATCTGGTAGTAAGGATTAGCAAAACCTTGCTATCGCTAGCACCCAAAGGACGCTACCAAGTAAGGAGCCCTCAAGACCACGCTACTTGCAAAAGGTTTTCGATTCGCTCGACGCCGTCGATGCGGAGCACGGTCTCTTGAGCCATTTGCTTTTCGTAGTAAGAGCCAACTTCTCCATGAAGCTTGACTTGGCCTTCACCTGCTTCAATACGAAAACGATTTTCGGCAAGGTAAGTCCCCAGATAGGGGCTTTTGTTCAAAGCATCATGAACGATATTTGCGAGAGCAGTGGCAGTCGTGGTGGTAGCTGCGGTAGGTGCAGCTTGGCTATCAATAGGTTGCATAGGATCGACCTACGGTGGGAGGAAAAGCTCGATCAAAACGTCAATAGTTTAAATCGGCTTTTTGTCTCCCTTCTGTAAAGTCTCATGACCTGGCAAGCTGAGAAAACTTATCTGCCAGTGCCACCTTTGCAGGTTCTAATGATTACAACTGCCTAACACCATGAATGGCGTGATCTGGCTTATTCGAGCCATGTTGGCAAAGAGCCTGCTTCTGGCAAATGAACAATGTGAGCCGAGCTAACCGATTCGTGCGACCGGATTGCAGCAAGTGTCTCATCCGAGACTTCACCATCGATGTTTAGAACTCCGATCGCGTGCCCACCAGGAGCATCTCGCCCGACAGCCATTTGAGCGATGTTGACCCCGTGCTCACCTAGCAAGGTTCCAACCGAACCGATGATCCCAGGCACATCCTTATGGGAGAATAGTAAAAGAGCTCCGTCAAGAAAGGCTTCGAGTCGATAATCATCAACCGCAACCAGCCGAGGCATATCCGACCCAAAGAGAGTTCCGATAAGTTTGTGCTTGTTACCAGCACCACTGAATTCAACAGCCATCGAAGAGCGGAAAGCTCCTTGTTGGGTGCAGCTCTCGGTAACCAACGCAATGCCACGCTCCTTAAGCAGTGACTCCGCGTTGATGAGATTAACCTCATCACCCATGGCATGCTCGAGTAGTCCCGCTGAGAAGGCGGAGGTTAGAACTTTGGTATCCTTATCCGCCAGCTCACCACGATAAGTCATTCGGCAAGACTCGATACCGCTTGGCAAGATGCCAGCTGTCATACGACCGAGACGGTGGGCAAGATCGATGTATCCCTTCAGCGATGAAAGTGTCTGTGGATCGAGAGCGGCCACATTAACGGCACAACGGATGGCACCCGTGTTCAAGAAACCTGAAAGTAGTTCAACCGCTTCGACAGCGACTTGGGTTTGAGCTTCTTCGGTACTTGCACCAAGGTGCGGCGTACAAACAACACCCGGCATTCCGAACAAGGGGCTTTCCGTACATGGCTCATCAGGATAAACGTCTAGGGCAACGCCTGCCAACTTCCCTGATTCAAGCCCTACGGCAAGAGCCGCTTCATCATAGATTCCACCACGAGCACAATTCACAAGGCGTGCACCTGGTTTAATGATTTCAATTTGCTTAGCGCTAATCAATCCGCGAGTTTCATCCGTAAGTGGCGTGTGAACCGTTAGATAGTCGATGCGAGGCAACATGTCATCGACATTCTCGACAAGCTCAATACCAAGCTCCTTCGCACGATCAGCCGACATAAAAGGGTCATAGCCAATCAGATCCATTTCAAGGGCTTTTGCCCGAGCAGCAACGGCTAAACCAATACGCCCAAGTCCAACGATTCCAAGCGTTTTGCCCGCAACCTGGGCACCCATAAATTTTTTACGGTCCCACCGCCCTTCGATAAGTGACTGATACGCAGGCGCGACATTCCTGCTCATCGAAAGCATTAATGCAATAGCATGCTCAGCGGTGCTGATGGTATTACCAGCTGGCGTATTCATCACAACAATGCCAGCTCGAGTCGCGGCGGGCTTATCGATGTTGTCTGTGCCGACACCAGCCCGAACAACCGCTTTTAGGCGAGTATTACCTTCAAGCACATCAGGAGTTAGCTTAACTCCACTACGGCAGATAGCTCCATCAAACTCATTAAGAGCCTCTCGCAACTCTTCGCCTTTTAGCCCTGTACGCACCTCGTAGGTGATGCCAGGAGCAGCTTCCAACATATCGAGCCCTTCCTGGGCAAGGTTATCAAGAACAATGACGCTTGGCATGGAACTAAAAAGTGCTTTCTTAAGAGGGTGTAATTAGTTTGTGACTAAAGCAAGGCAAACAGAGCAGGCGACCAACAATCAAGAATTTTTGTCGCTGAAATCGATCATAAAATCACGCAGTTTCTCAACGCCGGCGACAGGCATGGCATTGTAAATCGAAGCACGAATCCCGCCGACCGAACGGTGCCCCTTGAGATCAGTCAGACCAGCAGCCTTACTTTCTGCAAGGAACTTTGCCGACAGGTCGTCATTCGGCAAACGGAAGGCAACGTTCATCACGCTGCGACTTCCTGGCTTCGCATGCCCTGTATAAAAATCAGACTTCGAATCGATTACTTCATAAAGCATCGCTGCTTTTGATTGGTTCTGCTCAAACATCTTGTCAAGCGTACCAAATTCATCAAGCAACCAATCGGTTACAAGCTTGTTGATGTAGATCGCAAAGGTTGGAGGTGTGTTGCCCATTGAGTTCTCATCAATGTGCGTGTTGTAATTCAGATAACTTGCCAAACCCTTGTCCGATCGTTCGGCGAGTTCTTTCTTCATGATGACAATCGTTACGCCTGCTGGCCCAGCATTCTTCTGGGCACAGGCATAGACCATGCCGTACTTGTCCATATCTAGCTTACGATGCAGAAAGTCACTTGAAGCATCACAAACGAGAGGAACGCCGGCAGGTGGCGTTGGCTCACTAGAAAATTGAACCCCTTGGATCGTCTCGTTGCAGCAATAGTAAAGGTAGGCTGCATCGTCAGTGAGATTCAGTTGAGACTGATCAGGAACGTGATCAAAATTGCTATCCGACGAATCGTAGGCAATGTTGACATCACCAACTTTCTTAGCTTCTGCAACCGCCTTCTTGCTCCAACTGCCAGTAACCAAGTAGTCTGCCTTTTTGTTACCAGCTCCCATCAGATTCATGGGGATCATCGAGAATTGCAGACGGCTTCCTCCCTGAAGGAAGAGGACGGCATAGTCGTCAGAAATATCCAATAGCTTCCGGAGATTTGCTTCCGCCGCGTTGATTATCTCATCAAATGCTGGGCTGCGATGGCTAATCTCCATAAGGCTTGCACCGACGCCCGGCAAACAGAGCATTTCATCGCGAGCTTTTTCTAGAACAGGTACTGGCAATGCTGCCGGTCCAGCCGAAAAGTTATATAAGCGCTCACCCATGGTGAATTCCGTTCATGTCTTTGTGGATCTTAAATATCAAAGCTGCTCATACCGGGCTGACAGTCTGATAGCAAGAATGTTCGCCTAACAGCAAGCTACAACTTAGTTTCTTAGCAGGACGATATCGCCCGTGTTGAACGCGCACTGCCTAAGAAATCCCATATTTTAGCTATCCATCGGCAGATTGGCGATGGCCCCCTGATCAGTTCGGTGAGTCAATATGTCGCAGAATGTTCACGTTTTTTAGCGCTATCTTCATCATTCACCTAGTGTTTGCACGGCAGTGTGCTTAGGCTTTCAAGAAGAAGCTTCCCACCGTGCCCCCCTCCCCGATTCCCACCATGGATTTCCTTCGCTCGATAGCCCCATCATCAGTCAAATGGCTGAAAGGGTGGCTTGATTTAGCCAACTATCGGGGCACGATTCCGGGAAACCCATTAACAATCACTTTTGCCGCCTTTGTTGGAATATTAGCTGGCTACGCGTCTGCTTTATTTGGGTATGTCATCGAGGGAGTTACTGAGCTCACGTACGGGGCTGCCAACCATGCCCGAGTCGATCATTTTTGGTGGAATGCTGCTCTGATAGCCAGCCCTGCCCTGGCAATGGTACTCGTATCGTGGATTGCGAGAGTCTTTGCACCTGAGGTCCAAGGGCATGGAGTCCCCGAGGTTATTACTGCTGTCGCTCGTCACGATGGAGTTATTAGGCCTAAAGTCGCACTGGTAAAGATCATTGCCTCGGGGATTACTATCGGCACTGGTGGTTCGGCAGGCCGTGAAGGTCCGATCGTACAGATAGGCTCGGCACTCGGAAGCACTTTTGGCCAAGTTTTCAAACTCTCGGCTAAGAATATCAAGGTGCTAGTCGCCGCCGGGGCAGCAGCAGGCATCAGCGCGACGTTCAACGCCCCTTTGTCAGGCGTCATCTTCGCGAGCGAAGTGATTATCGGCACCTTTGCTGTCGAATCACTGACGCCAATCGTTCTTGCCAGCGTACTGGCCGATGTTGTCCAACAGCACGTTGGTGAACATCGTTTGAACCCAGCCTTCCAAGATCTTGAATATCATTTTGCCGGTGCCTGGGTACAGCTACCAAGTTATCTTTTACTGGGTCTCGTAGCTGGTATCGCCTCGGCACTATTCATCAAGGTACTTTACGGCATCGAGGACCTGTCGCAACGTTGGCTTCCTAGTTGGTGGAAGCGGGCCTTGGTGCTCGGTCTGTTGGTTGGATTAATGGGTGCCTGTTATCCAACAAGTCCTCCCGTGCTTTCCAAAGAAGCCAAGACAGAGATCGAGAAACATCATACGCTTCTACCACCGATTATGGGTGTAGGCTACGGCGTCGTCGAACACTCTCTTCATTTGTCTATTCAAGGCAAAAATGGCGAAAACCTTGAATCAGCGGTTAAATCGGATTCCAAGGAATCCGATACTCCGCTCAAGATTGATTTTGGCCCTTTTGAAACCCTTTTCCGAGTCGAGCCAGGTAAAGTTGTCGATCTCCCTAGAGACAGGATGTTTGCCGAGCTTCTCTGGCTTGCACCCTTGGTCTTGCTTAAACCCATTGCTACGAGCATGACGCTTTCGGGAGGCGGTTCCGGTGGCGTTTTTGCTCCCTCTTTATTCCTTGGTGCAACGCTCGGAGCTTCCTTCGGCCTTGTCATGAATCTGTGGTTACCGGAATACAGTCATTCGCCAGGGGTTTATGCGATTGTTGGAATGGCCGCGGTTGTAGCCGGAACGACTCAGGCGATTCTTTCAGCAATCTTGATCGTTTATGAAATGACGAACCAATATCAAATTATCCTGCCCATTATGGCAGCTGCAGGAATGGCTAGCGTTGTCGCAAAGATTATTGATCCAGAAAGCATTTACTATAAAAAGCTCAGCCGCCGAGGAGAACGAATCGCACGTGGGCACGATCTGCACAACTTGGATCATGTTATGGTCCGAGATGTCATGGTGCGTCATTTCCCAACACTAAAGCCAGAAGACAACGCGTTGGAGATTATTCGAATTGCTCGAGAGCATCCGCACATTGAAAGTCTTCCCGTAATGGGACATGACGGCAAACTGATTGGCATCATACGTGCCGAGGACTTACATCGAGTCCTGGATAGCGATATTTCACCCGCGCTGGTGAATGCCGAAGATATCGCACTGAGAACAGCGCAGTCGGTTCACCCTGCTGAAAACCTTCTTGAAGCAATGCGCGATTTTGGTGCTCGCGATATAGAAACCTTGCCGGTTGAAGTAGGAGCAGGAGAGAATCGTCGACTAATAGGACTTCTTTTGCGTTCCGATGTAATCCGCCGCTATCGACAAGAGATGCTATATAACCGCTAAGGCTCTCAATTACGGCAACTCATCGCTTGCATAGGCGGGGGGCTCATCATTGAGTTCGCAGAGTGCATTCTGAGCAGCACGTTGCTCCGACTCTTTCTTGCTCCTGCCCCAGGCACCAGTAAAAGATCGGTCGCCTATTTTCACCGCAATCAAAAAACACTTACTATGGTCGGGACCTTGTTCATCGACTAATTGATAGTTTGGAGTGGTTCCAGCATCGCGTTGGGCAAGCTGTTGTAACTGTGATTTATAGTTGGCGCCAGCGCCGCTGGTCGAAGCCAGATCAATCTCCGACTCGATGTGGCGAAGAATAAAGTCGCGTGCATCATCACTGCCACCATCTAGGTAAATAGCTGCAACGAGAGCCTCAAAAACATCCGACAACACACTAGGCGGAACACCAGGCGTCGTTGTCATGCCTTTTCCAAGAATAAGGAACTGCTCTAATCCAAGTTTGGTACTAATTTTAGCGCAAGTCTGACGACTGACTACAACCGACTTAAGTTTTGTTAGATCTCCCTCAAGGTAGTCAGGAAATCTTTGATAAAGTGCCTCGCATACGACCATTCCAAGAATGGCATCACCAAGGAATTCCATCCGCTCATTCGAGGCAAGCCGATGATCAGCCCCTGAGGCATGCGTCAGTGCCGACACCAATAAGCTTGGGTCTTTGAACTGATATTCTAGAATCGATTCGCAAGATTCGCGGTCGATGAGTTCGCTGAGGCCTTCGGACATATCCCTAGTTTAACCTACGAACAATCAAGAACCGAGCCCATAGAAACCGAGATTTACAATCTCCGGGTGATTGTGGCATCGCCTTCGAGATGAATCGGAGTAAACTATAAGCTTGGCTAGCCATACTCTAACCAAACGTAATACTTTGCCACAGCTTCGCTATGGGCCTAAATACCCTCTATTTGCCAGAACTTCGCGAAATGATCGCTACCAGCGATCAGGTGGGGATGCGTGAATTTACGGATGCTATCCATCCGGCTCGCGTCGCGGAGTTTATGGAAGGACTCGACGCACGTGAAACTTGGCAGGTACTTCGCTCAGCTGATCTAGATCGTCAGGCAGAAGTCTTTGGATTCATTGAAGAAGATAAGCAAATTGGGTTAGTCGAAGCCGTTACTCAAGAAAACGAGGCGGAGTCGATAAGCCAACTAGTTAGCGAGCTTCCTGCTGACGACCGTGTCGACTTGCTAAATAGTGTCGACGAATCAATCGTTGAAATTCTCTTACCTCTCTTCGAACAAGAAGATCGACGAGAAACGCTCCGGCTTCGCGGTTTTCCTGAGGGGACCGCTGGCTCGGTGATGACCACCGAAGTTGCCAGACTCTCGGAAGACTTGACCGTCGCTGAAGCCTTAAAAGAAATCAGTCGCCAAGCGGAAGATTTGGAGACTGTCTACTATAACTACGTCGTCGACGAAGATGATCGGTTAATCGGGCTACTATCGGCTCGACAGTTGGTAACCCACTATCTGAAGTCAGATACTTTGATCGCCGATCTGATGCAACGTGATGTTGTTACCGTTCGAGCAATGGATGATCAAGAAGCGGTTGCCGACAAAGTGGCGACCTATGACTTTCTCGCTATTCCAGTGGTGGATGATAATCGTCGGTTACTTGGCATCATTACCCACGACGATATTATCGACGTCTTTCGCGCTGAGGCGACCGAGGATGCGCTCCTTGCCGGTGCTGTTGCACCACTCGAGGAAGGCTATTTACGCACCCATTGGTTTACGCTCGTATGCAACCGACTACTCTGGCTCAGCGTTTTGTTTGTTGCTGCCCTTTTGACGGCACTGGCGCTTCGCTCCTACGAAGCAGACTTTCAAAAAGTAAGCTGGTTAGTTCTGTTTATCCCACTTGTTATTTCAAGTGGCGGGAATTCAGGCAGTCAGTCCGCTACTTTGGTAATACGAGGTCTCACCGATGGCCAAGTCAGCCTTAGCGACTGGGGACGCGTTCTGCGACGTGAATTAGTTATGGGGCTCTGCTTAGGAGGAGCCTTAGCAATCGCCGGCTTCGGTAGCGCTTGGTTCCTTACGCAATCAACCACTGAAGAAACCAATAGCGCAATTGCCATTCCAACCCTACAAGAAGTAGCCGTAATTCCGATTACGCTTGTGCTGGTAGTTGTCTGCGGAACCCTGCTTGGTGGCGCTTTACCGCTACT
>SPJK01049859.1_pt1 | contig 29827 bp, 34 predicted proteins | sample 3741771 | NCBI WGS metagenome assembly SPJK01 (sample SAMN10925997, study PRJNA522277) | cold seep metagenome | isolation source: Elba SIP-enriched marine methane seep metagenome, extraction at timepoint T2 | place: Italy: coast of Elba, Mediterranean Sea
GGTCCTTGACCAGGACCAGGGCGGAGAGGTCGACCTCCAGGGCTTCGACCTTCGAGGCCTTGCTGAGGGGGTCGGTCTTGGGGGCCTTGCTCGCGGCCTTCAGGCTCTTCTCCCGTCCCTCCTTCAGGGCCAGGGCCTGGGCTAGGACGGTCACCTGATCGCTGATCTGGTCCTTCGCGCTGTTCCCCTGCTTCTTGATCTCTCCGTCGACTCCCTTGATCGTCTTAACCTGGTTCTTCTCACGAGCGAAGGAGTCCAGCCCGAGGCTCTTGGACAGCGCCTCGATCCGCTTGATCCCCTTCGCGCCGGCCACCTTGCCTTCGTTGAAGTCGTTGACCAGCTCGTCAGCGTTTCCCCACAGGTCCATGGTCCCGTTCTTCGGGGCCGCGTTCCCCTTCTTTGCTCGGGGCTTGCGGGGCTTGCTGGCCTTCGCGGGCTTGGCCTTCGCGGCCTTGGTCTTTGCATTCATTTCAGTCTCCTGCTTTGCTTTCATGCGGATCTCGTCGATCCGTGGTTTAAAACTCGCCTCGGTCACACCCAGGCTCGTGTTGTAGGAACAGCGGACGAACTTGTTTCCTTCCGGGATCCCGAGGACGATAGCGTCTCGCCACTCTCCTCCGGAGAACACCTCGACCTCCTGGCCAATGTCAAACCAGTCCGCGGGGATCTCCTGGACCTCAGACTTATCGTCGTGGCTCGGGGCTTGTCTTTCCATACGAATCAACCTTTCTCAGTCTTTTTGAGGAAATCTTCGTTGATCTGGCGGAGCTGAGCCTCCGTGATCTCATTCTCAGACCAGGCAAAGTCCACGCGGTCCATGACCTTTAGGACCAGCTTCCTCTGGTCCCTCCTCAGCCTGGTGACGTGAGCCTGGAGGACCTCCAGGGCTTCGTCAACGCCAGCCAGGGAGGCCAGCTCAGGAAACTCCTCAGCCTTGAAGCCGGGAAGCTTCTGCATCCACTTCAGGTCCTTCGGTATCTGCGTCATGTCTTCAACCTTTCGTGAGCTGGCTGGCTCGTCAGCGCGACGGGGCCACCGCCGCGGACGCCCGAAGGCGTTTCGCCTTAGCTGGCCTTACAGGCCTCGAAAAGCTCGCGGTCGCGCTTCGGGGCGCTGCGCTTGAAGGCGTCGAGGCTCCAGGCCCGCTCGCTTCCGCCCTCGATATCGGTGCGTATGATCCGCTCGTAGCCCGTGCTGCGAGTAACGGCGAGCCACAGGACAACGCCGCGGGTCAGGTCGGCGGCTTCGATGCGAACGCGGAAGTAGGCGCCGCGGGGGCAAACGACGTTACGGGCTTTGCGCTTCGGCTCCCAGCCTTCTTGGGAGAAGATGGCCTTGTGAGCGGCGGCTTCGGTTTGGCCGTTCGCGGCCCAGTATCCTTCGGCGTGCGCTATGCAGCGCTCCATGGAGCCGATGATTTGGTGGCGACCGTAGAGCCCCCCAGTCATGACACACTTAAAAACATCGTGGCTGGACTCTTCGCCGGCGGGCTTGTATCGGTGGCTGAAAGTGATTTGGATCTCAAGTTTGCGGGCGGCGGTTGCTTTCATGTTGTCCTCGTCTCGTTTGTGTGCTCGCGCCTCCCCGCGTGGGAGACGAGTTGGTGTTATCGGTTTTATCCGATCAAAGGTCAAGGCCTCAGACTTATCGTCAGGGTCTTGTCTGGGTCGAGCCATTGGCACACCGCTTGCTCCTGACGCTTGGCGTCAAAAGTCATAAGCCCTTGATTTCAAAGGCTATGCGTTTTCTCCGATAAAATGGGTGGTAACAGCCAAGGCCCTGAAAACGCAGCAGCGGCGCTCTCAGGGCCTCAGAGGAGGTTGTCGGTTTTGTATTGAATCCGATATATCCGACAAAAAAGTTTTTGGATCTCGGTCAGGAAATCTCTGGCTCGGGGGTGGACCGAGCCTCCTCAGCCGCGGCCAGGAAGTCGAGGACGGAGTCCAGGGCGGGGAGTCCATAACGCTCCGCGTCGTTGGCCAGAGCGGCTCGACGCTCCTCAACCTGATCAGCTTTCTCCTGGTAGCTCACGAGGGCCAGAAGCCACCTCGACCTGATCTCCTCCACGATCGGACCCAGGGCCAGGAAGCCAACCTCCCCGAGCTTGCTCACGGCCTTGGGGTTGGCTGCGACCAGGTGGGCCTCAACTCCCCGAAGGATCTCCCAGGCCAGGACCGATCCCCAGCGGTCGCAGAAGTCCCGGTATAGCTCGCTGTTCCTGTCCCTGGCTTGCTCGACCCACAGGTCCAACGGGGCCCAGTCCCTCGTCCTCAGCGCCGCCCTGTAGAAAGCCAGCCAGTCCTGGGCGTCGATCAGTCCGTCCTTCGCCGCGGCCTTCACCTTGGCAAGCGGCGGCCTGGGTCGTGGCTTGTGATACAGCTGGCCCTCCTGAATCCCCAGCTCGTCCCCGTCGATCCAGCGGCGCTCCGGAATCAGCGGCGAAGGCCGCGGCCTGGACTTCCGCTCCCGGTCCTCCCGCATGGCCGCGAGGACTTCCACCAGGCGCTTACGTCCTCGCTCCTCACGGAACTCCCTCTCCAGGTGAGCGCGCAGCCCGTCCGGGTTCCTGGCCTCCCCGATCGAGGCCAGCCTGGACGTCTCCCACCTGGCCGCCTGGTCGATCTCATGCTGCGGGATCGGCTGACCTTGGCTGTCTCTCGGTTGATATCTCCCCATTGTCGTCCCCAACCTCTCCACCCAGGTTCAAGCCTGGGACATTCGACAGACGCTCTGACAGCGCCGTCAGCGCGTTTTCGTTCTCTTTTTGGCTCGCAGGACGTGACCACCATCCGGAGCGCTCAGAGGGCCTCTGAGGGCCTGAGCGAGCCCCCTCCTCCTGAGCCCCTAAAAACTGGGAAGCTTCCCCGCCTCCACCCCCGATCCTGGAAACGGCTGTCAGCTCGCCCAGATCGACGGGACAGGAGGGGGCTGGGGGTGGTGGTGTGTTCTGTGTTCTGTGTTCTGTGTTCTTAGACGCCCTGGAGGCCGCTCCATTGCTTGGCTCAGAGGGAGGTCGTTGGGCGTTTTCGCCCAGGTCGTTGGGCGTTTTCGCCCAGGTCGTTGGGCGTTTTCGCCCAGGTCGTTGGGCGTTTTCGCCCAGGTCCCTCCCGGGTTTTGTCCCACCTTGATCAGGGGTTGGGCGTTTTCGCCCAGGCTCCTCCACAGACCTTGCCTCAGGCTTATCACCAGGATCTGGGCTGGCGTGGGTTAGGTGTCCACCGCTGGCCTTCGAGTTTTTACCTGGTCGTTTTCGCCCAGCCTTGGCTGTATCCCGCTTGTCTCCTGACTCAGGAGCGAGGGACACCATGATCAGCCTGGATCCATGCTTCTCGATCAAACCAGACTTTGCCAGCCTCCTCAGGGATCCGCCAACAGCCTTGCGATCTGCGAGCAAGGACTTCCCCAAAGAGCTGGCTGAGACCTTCAGCGGGACCAGACCATCCTCGCCAGAGAGCCAGGCCAGCTCCCCGTAGACAAGAAGGTCCAGAGACTTCAGGCCGCTCAGACTTATCCCGGCGTTGACCAGAGCCTGAGTCGTGGGCGTTGCGCAGTAGGGTGAGCCAGACCCCAGGAACCTCTCAAGCCTCGCCACTCTTACCCCCGTAGATCTCGGGGTTAACGGCTCGCTTCACTCGTTCCTGGAGGGCTCTCTTGAGGACCTTGGATCGACCTCCGGTCTGAGCGCGAGCTACCAAGTGAGACCAGATCTCCAGAAGGTCAGGCCTCGGGGTCACTCGTTTCCCGGTGAACTTCACGGCGCCCAGGCTGTGAAGCTTGCGGAGACAGCGAGCGGCCTCCTTGCGGGACAGGCCTCGCGGAGTCTTGATCGGAGTCTTGACCGTGGTCCCCTCCCCAACGTCCTCAGACTTGAACTGACCTTGGAACTCCAGGACCTGGACGAATTGACCAACGACCTTGAGGCTGAGCTTGCGGATCTCCGTGGTCCCCTTCTCAAGACAGTGGCAACAGACCCACCCGAGGACGTTGAGGACGACCTGGCTCGTGTCCGCGGGAAGCCCGATCTTGACAGGGTTCCTGACCGAATAGTAGGGCTTCCCGCCTCGCCGCTTCTGCGGAGCCTGTCCTCTGGCGTGGGCCTTTATGTTCTTGAGCTGACGCGCCCGCGCCCGCCTCCTCGCCTGGTGGCGCATGGCGTCCAGCTCTCCCTTCGTCCCAGCCTGGGATAAGTCTGACTCGACAACCTTTTTTTGTTTTGACACGTCACGCCTCCAGTCTCTTGAACTTCTTGGCCTCTCGACGAGTGGCGTATCCACGGGCCAGGAGCGCCTCAGCCAGAAGGCCGCTCGCAAGCGAAGACTTCGTCTGACCTGTCGTATCAGCTATGTCCGCGATCTTGGCGGCCAGGTCCTCCGCGATCGTATAGGAGACCTTCCTGGTCCCACCCTTGTAAGCAAGCGGCCTCCCGCCCTTTCTTTTAGTTCCCACAGGTCCCTCCTTATCTCCGAGGATTTATCCGATAAATAAGTATCGGAACAAACAACCCTAACCCTTGAGGTAGCAACGTGAACGCTCAAGCCCCGGACATTCCTGACGACCCCCAGATCAGGGCCCTCGCAGACCTCGGTCCACAGGAGGTCCACAAGGTCCACAACCTCGCCTCAGCCTTAGCGAAGGCGATCGGCGAAGCCAAGGCCGTGATCAAGGACAAGCGAAACACCTTCTCTAACTACGACTACGCCAGCGCGGAGGCGGTGGTAGCTGCGGCCAAGGACGCGCTGTCCTCCAACGGGCTCAGCATTGTCCCGCTTTCATGCCTGATCGATCGTGGCCACCAGGAGGTCAAGGCCAACGGAAGGGAATACCAGGGCCCTGACAGCAACGCCCCGATCCTCCGCCGCCGCTTCCTGATCCTCCACGCCAGAGGCGAAAGCATGGAGTCCACATACGACCTCCCGATCATTGCAAGGAAGGGGACCCCCGAGGACAAGGCCATGTTGGCCGCGCAAACGGCCAGCCTCAACTACTTCCTCCGCGACCTCCTTCTCCTCCCGCGATACGACAAAGACGCGGACATTGACAGCCCTGCTCATGAAGAGCGATCAGTCCTTGAGGAGCTGGACCAGATCAAGGCCAAGCTCTCCAATCTGGGCGGAAGGGTCACGGCCTCGGGCGCCTGGGCCAAGGGTGTCAACGATCGGATCCAGGCGATCGAGAAGCTCATGGCTCCGGATCAGAAGCCGGCCTCACGACGTCACCCGAGCGAAGCTGTTGCGGATCGCCAGTCTCAGCGCCAGCCTTCAGAGGCCGCCCTGGCGGAGCTGATCGAAGTCCAACCGGACAAGTATCGTCTGAGGCCTGAGGACGTCGGAGTCCGCCTGGCCCAGTCCAAGGGTCACAAGGTCCTCGGAAAGCCCCCGACTGAGTGTGTTGAATGGGCTTCGATCGTGGCTCACTGGTGGCTCAAAGCTTCGGGCAAAGACACCGACGACCTGGGGACCGTGGACGAGCGACTGGTGGTCCTGGCCAGCGATCTCACAGCCCGTCGATACGTCCGGGAGATCGAACGCATGGACCCAGAGGCTGACGTGGTCCGCCGCTGTCTTGAGGAGAGAGAACTGGACACCAAGCGCCTGGCCGCGCTCAACGTCGATATCCTGAAGTGGATCCGCCGGGAGGTTCGCGCCTCAAACCAGCCGCTCATGGATAAGCTTGAGGACCCCGAGACCCAGGACGAAGCCTTCACCAAGCTGGTGATCACTCACCGCTCAGGGCTGATGAGCCACCTGGAGAGCTACGTTGACGCAAAGTCCATGAAGGCCAGGCTGACGCGGCTCTGCGCGGTCGCTGAGCCTCCCGTCCCCACCTCCAAGATCCCCAGCCTTCGAGGCGTGAAGCGGTCAAACGCTCCCGGGAGGCTCACCTCAGCCTTCGAGCCTGAGGAGATCGTCCGCCTGGACAACGCGATCGAAGTGGACATGATCGCGGACACCGATCCCCGGAAAGCAGAGGACGACAGTGAGTGACAGACTCCCTCACGTCCTGGCCCTCGACCCAGCTAACAAGCTGGGTTGGGCGGAGGCCTGTGACGCAGAACTTCTGGGCTATGGAGTCCTCAAGCTGTGGCCCTGGACTGTCGGCCAGCAAGGATCACACAAGAGACTCAGGCGCTGGGAAGCCTGGCTGGATCTCAAGCTGAGGCGGGGGCTCATCGACCTGGTGGCTTACGAAAGGCCGCTCAAACACAAAGGGAAGTTTGCTGGCCAGGACCTGGCCAAACACCTGGAGGCCGTGACGCGCCTGGTTTGCTCCAGGACCTCGACTCCCTACGTCGCGGTCGCTCCCACCTCCGTCAAAAAGTTCTCCATGGGCCACGGGGCCAGCTCGAAGGAGGACAGCAAGGCCGCAGCCCTCAGGCTCTGGGGGGTCTCCACAAGCTCTGAGGACGTCGCTGACGCGCTTTGCGTCCTCCATTGGGCTCAGAACACTCAGGACCCCGCGGATCTCCTGGGAGCCCTGGGAATGGACATAGACGACCCACGGGTCAGGAGGCCGCTGTGAACGAAATAGATCCTTCGATCGCTCGCCTCGGCTTCCTGCTTCACTGCTTCCTGCTTCTGTCGATCGCGGTGCTCATCGTGATCAAGGTCGCAAAGGACCCAGATCAATAGAACGATCCGTCTCCGTCATTCCATATGTCAGCAAACTGAGACGCTGTAATGAGCGTATTGAGAGCCAAGGGCTGAGACAGAGGCGATCGGATCGAGGAGTTATCAGCGCCGTTTGAATTGCGGCCAAGATAGAAGCCGTGGGAGCTATAGTCCTCGTTACTGAAGACTAGGGAATCAACGGGCCGAATAAACATTCCGTTGACTCCGAGCTGGACCTCTGACTCCGACTGATCCCTCTGGACAAGACACAGAGACCACTGGCCCTGGCCCAGATCGACTCCGGCGGTCTCGCTCGTGGATCTCTGGGCCCTGAAGCTTGGGAAGGTTGTCTTTTGAGACACCATGAAATACGTCGTCTGCGCCGTAGAAGACAAAGAGAGCCAGCCCCCAACAGTGTCAATATACGGGTGGACCCAGAAAAGCAATGCAAAATCGCCAGCGCCAAAGTCTGAAGCTACGCCTTCCGCCCCAATGAATTTAACGGTTGACGGGACGTCATTGATTGCAGCCCACTTGCCAGCGTCTCCCGCAAGACCCGCCGTATAGGCTGGCCCCGGGACGCCTCTCCAGTCGGATCCGATCACTGCTATGTCTGCGGATCCAGCTCGGTCCGAAACCGTCTGAGTGTCAGCGAGTGTCTCCGCGAAGTCGTAGGCGTGGACCACACTGGACTTGAGAGCCGCAAGGCTTGCTATGTCGTCCCAAAGCCTGGCCCCACCAGAGGACGATCCGCCAGCTGTTGGGGGAGGCGTTCCTAGTTTCACCATCGGTCAAACCCTCCGCTTGTAGGCAACGAGAATTCCCTTGATCGTGGACGCGACCGAGGACTCAATGAGCAAGGCCTTCCCAGCCCCCGAAGTTAATTCGTCCTTCTCCTGCGGATAGATCGGCTGATTCGCTGACAGACCTGGAAGGGCCAAGCGAGGATCAGCGTCGTCGCTGTTCTTGATCTCGAAATCTCCCGCGGTCCCTGGGATCAGATAGCCTCCCACAACCACGATCTCTTCGTTGCTGGCGGGAGCTTTGATCAGCTCCGAGCCTCCGTCTGGATCGCTGGCGTCGTCGATCACAACAGTGTATTGGAGCAGTCCTTCGCCCAGGTCGCGGACGTCGCCATGCTCTAGGATCATTGCCATTTCAATTCCTTTCACCCCGCGTCAGTGGGGGACCTTGTGTCTGGTCTGGACTGGGGCCTCCTATAGGCCTCAAGCTCCTCCCTCACAACCTTTCGCATTGATTCAGCCTCATGAGCCATATGGTGGTCGAGCTTTCTTTCAAGTGTCTGGTGGCGCCCTCGCAAGTCGTCGACCTTCCCACCGATCTCGTCTAGCTTCTGGACCCAGACCTCCCCATTGATCTTGTGAGCTTGCTTGATCAGAGCTAGGTCCTTCTCCTGACTGGCGTTGGCCTCATGTTCCCTGGCGATCTTCTTAACAAGCTCAGACTTATCGCTTTGTCTTTGCTGATCTATCTTGTCCAGCTCGCTTGAGACCCAGCGCCACATTCCAAAGAGTTGGCCAATGAAGGCGACCACGCCCACGATCACTGCAATAATATCCCCAGCGTCCATTTCCTAACCTCCAGGACCACCGCCGCGCGCTGTCCTTTTTGGTTTGAGGATCGCGCTAAGCTTTGCTCGCTTGGCCTGAAGCTCTCCCAGTTCCTTGGAGAAGACTTCAGGCTCCTCCCCCAGGATCTTGATCTCCCCAAGGACCCTGCGAAGCTCAGACTTAGCCTCCTTCTCCCGAAGGGGCGGAACGTCCACGCTTCCCGCGAGTGACTGGATCTCGCTTGGGTCTCCAGCATTCGCGATCACGATCACCTGGCCCGCTCGCTCCTCGATCCCGTGGACGTCAACGCCCGCCAGCTCCAGGGCGTAGTGAAGCTCATGAGGCGCCATTCGTGTCGCGCCAACTTTCACTCTGATCACGGGACCTCCAGGACTAGAAGCAGGCCCTTCTGCGTCGTGCTGAATAGGTTAGCGGAGGTGCTCCCGCCAGCGCGCGAGCTGGCCGCAGCATTGCTCGGTCCAAAGCGAAGCTTGATCGTGGTCAGGGTCTTGGCGGTCGAGGCCTGAGTCCCTCCCACTACGATCACGTCACGACCGAAAGCACTGGCGCAGAAAGCCGACGAAGCCCCGAAGCCGTCAGCTGTGGAGTCACGAAAGAATGCAGCGTTCGTGGCATAGCTTGCATTGTTGATCGTCGCGAAGAAGAACGCGAAACAGACCAGCGTGGAGCTGGCGCTCCGCGGGGTAATCGAGGCGGTCATTAGCTCAGCACCCTCGGTGCTCTGAGGGAGAGTGTTGTCCGTGGGGATCGCCGTGCTCGTCGCCACCGCCGCGGTGAAGGTATCGTATCCCAGGTTCATGACTGGGAGATCAAGCCAAGCGGGCTGCGCAATGCCAAGGGCTGTCTCTGGCGACAGGTATTGACCGTCACCACCATTCGCTAGCCTTATCGCGGTGCCGAGGACATTGGTGATCAGTAAGTCGCCATTGCCAGTCAGAAGGTCGTTGGCCAAGATCTCAGCCAGAGACTCCGGGCTCATGGTCCCCGCGCGATTGATCAGGAGATCAGCCACAGAGGAGCCGTTGATATTCGCGATCCCAGTGAGGTTTCCACTGTTGTCCTCTGCAATGTTGCCGCTTTTGACCAGGTCCCCGGTCGTCCCGTCAAAGCGGACCAGCGCATTGTCAGTCGCTGAAGCGGGACCGTCCAACGTAGTGGCGTTGGCCTTAACCTCCGCCCCGATCCATATCACATTGTTCGCCTGGTCGACGACCTTACCGATCGGCTTAGAGCCCGCGGTCAGAGTCAGAGCTGCGCCCGCCGTGAAGTAGATCAGGTCCCCGTCCGAAGCCGCCGCCGTGTTGAGGAAGCCCGTAGACTCCGGACCCTGGTTGAGAATATCCCCAGTGGCCCCGTCCGCGATATCAACAGCAGCCACGCCCATGACTTTGTCAGTCACTGCAGTAACTTTCGTGACTTTGATCAGCCCTTCGTCAAAGTCATAGCCGTCAACCTTAACGATATCGCCAGCGGAGATCGCTACACCGCTGTCATTGACAACGCACCACAGCGTTGTCCGTCCCGCAAACTGATCCTTTGAGAAAACCCTAGCGGTCTGCGTCGATCCAGTCACTCCGGGACTCGCGAAGGAATACCACTCGCCCTGATCAGTTCCGAATTCGTCGTAGGCCTTGACCTTGGTGAAGCTCCCCGAGCCAATGAACTCCAGGGCGTTGCTCGGGTTCCCCCTGGTTGTCAGTCCGTCCTCGTCTCGGGTCACGGGAGCACCAAAGACCAGGCCCGTCCAGTCCTTAACCAGGTTGACGTCAGTCTTGACCAGGCCCATTCCGTCCGGATCGTAGTCAGTAAGCTCTGGGGCCCAGTTCACTGGGTGGATAACCTGGCCTCCCCTCGCGATCTTCCCGCCGTATCTACCTCGGGGCTGACTGATCAAGGGGACCCCGCCTGACTCCACAGCCCAAAAAGACGTGGCCTGGACGTGAGCGGCCTTTTGAAAAGCCGCCGCTGCGCTGGCTGGCTGAGTCCGCGCTGTCCTGAAGTCGAAAACTCCGGGGGTATAAGTCTGAGCCGCTCCCACCCAACCAGGAGTCAGGCTCATGAACGGGCTCCCAACAAGGTGACGGTTGAAGGTGGGAGCCTCTTGGACGAACGTGTTGGCCAGGTCCGCAGCAAGCGTGGGAATCCTCGCTCCGTCCTGGACTGGAGCGTGTTGATCGAATCCCCAGCCAGGATTGATCCGATCAACGTAGGGGAAGCGAATAGAATCCTGGCCCACTGGCCCCAGCTGATTGACACGCCCTTTGCTGTTCACTGGCGGACGGTCAAAGATCGCTGAGGATCTGACCCCCATGGCCCTGGCCTCAAACTGCTCTGGCCTCACACTCTGGAGCTGGCGAGCGCCGCGACGGAACTGGCGCATTCCAGGGTCCCAACCCACAGGCCCCGCTGAAGCCCCTCTGGGCCCCGTCAGCGCCGCGCCCTGGCCGCGGTCCAGGAGCGTGTTGATCTCTGGCTCAAAGACGCTCCCGTCGCTCTGACAGCCTCTCCCGGGCTTCACCAGGCTCCCGTCGAAAGCGTCCAGCCCCTCGATCAGCTCTCCGTTGGGACCAAAGAAGCTCCCGGATAGGGGACCGTCAGCGTCCAGGCCTCCTCCCTCAGGAGTCTCCCAACCGCCTCCCAGAGGACCCCACTCCCCATACCCTGGAACTCGCCCACAGGCCTCTGGGAAAACCTCCTGGCCTCCCAGCGGGCCCGTCTCTGGACGAGGAAGCGGGAAGGGAGTCGTCACCTGGCCAGGGCCACGGGGATCAGGCTCCGGGAGGCGCCAGCCTCCCCAGCCTCCAAGGCCTGGGCCACGGTCAAAGCCACCAGTGCCGCCAGGCCAGAAGGGCGGAGGGTCGTCATTGTGGGGCGGAGGGAGCGGTGGATAGCAGGGATACGCTGGGTTTGGATACAGATCTCCAAAGCCCGTCTCATACGGCGGAAGTCCCCAAGGCGGGAAGACCCAACCGATCACTCCCTCAGCTTCAAGCTCCCACATTCCCTGGCGCGCCTGGCCGCAGAAGTTGTGCTGCTTCTCAGGGTTGTGGGCGATCCGCGCGCGGAAGTTGTAGGGGCCTGTCCCCGGGAAGCGAGACAGGGGGAAGAACTCAATGGGACAGTCCCCGGTCTGGCCACGGAAATAGGTCTCCGTGGTGAGGTGCATTGCATTGAAAGGCTCTCCGTCAGCGTTCTGGCCATGCCTGTGTTGGTCGATAAATCCGCCAACGTCTAGCGGGCCAGCTCCCTGAGGAGTCCCGATCCCGATCACCTGAGGCTGAGCCTTCAGCGCCTGGCCCCCGCCCTTTGGTCCTGGCGTGACCTGACCTGGGAGAGGTCCGCCGATCCCGATACCCTGAGGACCGAAGCCCCCAAACTTCCCGCCGCCAAACCCGAAGCCGCCGGAGTTACCAAAGCCAGTCACCTGGCCGCCGCCCAGGCCGATCCCTCCCTGTCCAGTCCCGCCGATCGTGATCACTCCGCCGGGGCTTCCTCCAGCGCCCTGGCCTCCGCCAGACTGGCCGCCAGCTCCAGCGTTTGGGGGTGGGTTCCTGGTGACGGTCCCAGTGTCCTCAATGAATCCACCGCCGTCAGCGAACAGACCAAAGCCCGGGAGACCCGTCCGTCCCTGACCGAGCTGGATCGCCAAGCTGTTCCTGTCCTTGGGGAAGCTCAGGCAAGGGGACCCCGCTGAGGGCTTGACTGGTCGCATGAGAGACTGGAGGTGAGCGCGCCTCGCGACGTCCAGGGCGTTGGCTGCGGTGAGATCGTAGACATAGGTCCCCATTGCTGGATCCCCACCAAAGTGAGGAGCCGCCAGGCCAGCGAAGCCAGGGATCGCAACGTCCGCCTGTTGGTCGTAGTCCAGGCCAGAGACCAGAGCGAAGGGCCAGCCGCGAGGATACTTCGCGTTGAATGGCATTGACGGAGTCTTGATCTCCATGTTGTCTTCTGTGGATCCCCAGCCTTCCTTCACCGGAAGGACTCCGCCAGCGCCCTGGCCCTCCGCCGCCCACGCTGTTCCCCAGGTCCTTGGATAGGTCTCCTGGTTGTTCGACTGCCACAGGTTCCAACCAAGCTCCGGGCCCTCAGACTTATCCTCCAGAGCCATGTCACCAGGGCCCGCCTGGCCCACAGTGAAACGCCCGCCCCAGCGGAGGATCCTCAGGTCGCGGTCAAAGTCTCCGTCGTGGTGCTGGCGCGGGTTGATCCCTCCAGCGATCAGGTCATTGATAAAGCTCATATCACCAGGCTCCTGACTTCCTGCTGAGTCTCAAACGGGAGGAAGGGGAACAGCTGAAGGGGAGTTACGGGCCCGCCCATTGTCACAGTCGTGGACATTGTCAGATCCTGGCCTCCGCTCACGGCATGAGTCACGCTCGTGATAGCGCCTCCGACAACAGCCTCAGGGTTCGCCGGGCCAGTCTCGCTCCCTTCGTTAGTGTCGACCAGCCGCGACAGAACAACAGCGCCGGCCGCCCTCGCCATGTTCTCGCAGTGTTCCCGGTTGACCAGTAGATCCAGCGGGAACTGATTTCGTTTCCCGTCAGGCTCCACGGGAGTGAGGAAGGCTTTCTTGATCTCCTCTCTCCGCTTGTCGTCCCAGGCGTATCTTGCCGTGGACACTGCGGAGGGCTCTATCTTGATCTCCCAGACTGGTCCCCTGGAGTCCCCGAAGTCCTTCCCGAGTAGCGGCGCCAGGTCCTCAGACTTAACCTCAAACTCTGTGTGGAAATTGTCCCCGCCCTGGAGAACAGTAAAGACTGAGGCCACGTTGTAGCCAGAGGCTAGCGGACGCTGTTCTTTGAGCATTCCAAAAACATTGGCTGACGTTGGATTGAGGTTGGACAACCCGTCAATGAGACCAGGGATCACCTTTGTCTCGTCGCCTTGCGGACCGGGGACTAGATAGAAACGGAATATACCGTTGTCCTGGTCCAGGAGGTGGAAGTCCACGGGAGCCTGCCGCGCGTTGACCAGGTCCTGGTTATAGAAGTTGTTGACGAATCCGTGGCTCGTCTTGTGAGCCCGGTTCTTGGTCGTGACGAGCCGCCTGGCTGGGAACTGAGTGTAGTCGGCATATATCGAAGCAGGGGCCCGCGTCCCTGTCTCAGCGTCCCATATTCCGACGCGGAAAGGAGTCACCCTACGGAAGCGGTCGCGCCAGAGTTTGATCGGCCTCCAGGCCACACGAAAAAACTTCCTCATAGCTTGCCAGCGAACCCTCCACACAGGATCAATCTCTCCCGCTGAGTCGATCTCATACTGAGCCTGAGTGAACCAGGGGCGGAGATAGTTCTCTCGCAATATCGGGAGCGTGGGAGGACCTATCGTGTTCTGCTGACTTACGGGTTCTCCGGCCAGCCAGGTCAGATAGTCCGTGAAGGACACCCATGAATGCTGGCCAAGCCTCTGGCCGCGGACTGTGATCTCAATGTCCGGGACTTGGAGGACGTTCTCAAGGACTAGGTCCGGCATGGCCTGGGCCAGGTTCTTAGCCTCCTCAGACCTGGCCACAGCGAAGGGAGACGTCACAGGCTCAGCCCCGTCCATTCTTATCTCTGGCTCGTTCTCGATAAGGACGCGGAAAGCGCTGGGGCGGACTATTCGGCGATCGATAAACTCAATCGTTGAGGTCCCGCGGAATGGGGCGGGACGGCTGGCCAGGATATCAGCCTCGCTCCCGTCAGCAGGATCAATGACAGTCACGAACCCGTCAGGCCTGACCGTGACGTTTAAGCCCCCAAGCTTCGCAAGGATCTGGCCCACAGCGTCGTCACCCTGAGCGTCAATACGAAAGTTTTCAATCGGAAACTCACGGCTGGCAATGCCTGGAGGGATAACAACGTCATGGCCAAACTTAGTCCCCAGGAGTCCCAGGACGTATCTCAGGACGTCCTCCAGGGTGTAAAGGAAAATCCCGCTCCGGAGGGAGTAGGCTTTGAAGGCTACGTCCTGGATCGATTGTTGATTCTCAATCCTCCCGTCCCCGACTAGCCTCCGGTCGCCGGTCCGCTTCCGGACGTTGAAATGCTTGACAACGCGAGCCCGGGGCCACAGCCAGCGGACGTCCTGGACGCGGAATCCAATGGAGTCCTCGTCAGCGCCAGGGGCTGGAGAAACCGCATAGACGTTGTCGTATTGAACGGGACCCAGCCTCAGACTTATCGGCGCTCCCCGGAGTCCTATCTGTTGCCAGAAGTCCAGGCCTTTGTTGCGCTCCATGAAAACGACAGTCTCCGAGGGGCTCACCCCCGGAGTGATCGTCCAGCCGTTCTTTGAGAAGCCGTCAAGGACGTAGCCTCCCAGTGTCCCTTCAACACCGCTCACCCAACAGTCTCCCCTCCGCCGCCAGTGGGCCCGACCTTCCCGCCTCTGTTTCCTCCCGTTGTCGACCTGGGCTCACGTGAGGAACCTCCGCCAGCCCCTCCGCGGCCACGTCCGCCAGGCCCACCCAGGACACGCTTCGGAGTCGCGACGTAGAAGGAGAACGTGGTCTTTGTGTATTGCGTAGTGAGGACCTGGTAAGGCTCCAGGCCTTCCCAGATCGGTTGCGAGCTGACGACCTGACGGAAGGGGACGAAGGAGCCGCCGCGAGCCGATCCAAAGCGCGGGACCTGGCTGGCGCTGATCGATCCCCCTTTACCTCCCCCAGCTCCGCCAGCGCCAGCCACTCCGAATACTCCAGTGTTGAATCCAGAGGCCAGCCCTGGACTGTTCCCTCCAACCCCAAAGACGCCAGCGCTCCCGCCAGCTCCACCAGCCAGCAAACCTCCGCCGCTGGATCCAGGATTCCCTCCGCCTCCCAGGACTGATCCAGATCCCAGAGTCCCGTTGAGGACAGCCCCGTCAGCCCCGTCCTCCAGGGGCTCGTTGAGAAATAGGATCTGTTGCTCCACCTGGCGGAGGATCGAGCCTTGAGCTGGGAGTATATGGGCGCTGTGTGGATTCCCGTCCAACGCCCCGACAAAGCGGATCCCAACGGTTTCGTCCTCAATCGTCCGGACCACAGACGCGAGGAAGTTGGAGTCCGCATATGCACTCAGCTCCAGCGTGACGTTGATCTCTGAGTCCTCGGGGAGAAGGTTGGGGGTCCGCCGCTTCAGACTTATCGTCGAAGCGTCAGCCGCGTCCATGGCGATCTCCACCAGGAGCGGCTCGATCTCGTCAACGTAGAATTGGTGAAGGCTCTGCGTCCCCAGGACCTCGTCTTTGTTCACCTTGGCCTCGAAGAACACCACCAGCTCGATCGGCTTCCTGGTGCTCTTGATTGAATCCCCGGTCCCCAGCTGAGTCCTGGATACCGCATAGCGGTGGCCGCTCAGCTTCGTGCTGTTGAAGGTGGACAGCGAATCCTTCGTGAGCATTTCGCGATAGCGCCGGGAGAAGCTCAGGAGGTTTCGCTGGCGGTCATACTTGAAGTCCTCGTCCTCCTGGTCCCAGTGTGTGATCCCTAGCTCAGACTGCTCCGCTGCTGCGATCGTCGCGATCCTCGAAGCATACTGAGCCCGCGCGTTGTTCCCGCCTACGGCTGTCATGGATCCGCTCAGCTCCACCAGGAGCTTCCCGCTGGCCAACGTCCTGACCCTGGTCTCCAGCGTCACAAGCCCCAGGTCGTCAGCGCTAGAGCGGGGGAGTTGCATGTCAACGCGGACGTCATAGAGGCGCGACCATTCCCCGTCCAGGTCCTCGTCAAGAGCGCGCTCCGCCTCTGCGCTAATGTTGAGCCCGCTGTTGTCGGACTGAGAATATGTCGTTGTGGTCCCGCCGTGGGTGACAACGAAGTCCTTGAACTCCGCAGCGAACGCGGCCTCCAGGGCCAGATACCTGGTGATGAAGTCCGCCTGATTACCAGCCTGGACTAGGATCTGATACTGGTGACGAAGGTTGTTCGCGTCACGGTATCGGCGGACACGTCCATGGAGGTGATAGCCGGTATCGTTTGAGGCGAGACCGTTGTAAGTGAGGACAAGCTGACGAGCGACAAACGGCATAGGATCAGCCTTTCAAGGGTTCAAGGGAAACCAAACTTAAAGCTCTTGATCGCTCCCACCAGCTCCGCCAGAGCGTCGATCAACTCGCCTAGCTTCGTGTCAGTCAGCGCTTGGCCCAAAGCCTTGTTGGAAGACTTGAGCTTATCGATTTCCTTGGACTCTTCCCGCGCTCTGTTTTCTTCTCCCAGGAATCGATTGAAAAGCTGCTCTCGAAAGCGGGGGTCAACCTTCCCGCCAGCCCTGGCGATCAGACCCGTGATCCCCAGGGTTCTCTGGCCCGCCTTGTCCAGCGTGTTGGACACGTCTCCAAAGAGAGAGCCGATCACAGGGATCTGACTACCAGCGCTCAGCGCCGCGTTAGTCACGCTGTCAGAGAAAGACACGTCCCCGCCCAAGCGGAACTGATCGGTCGCAGCACGGAGGACAGTCTCCCTCCCAAACTTCCGCGCGGTGTTGAAGGCCGCGTTTTGGACGAAGGTCCGGGCCTTGCTGAAAGCGCTGTTCTTTGTCTCTCGCTCAGACTTAGACACAGTCTTTCCAAACTGGTCGAGGATCCGGGACAGCTGCTCAAAGGTCTGGCCCAGCTCCTCAGCTGACTGGCCGGTCTGGCCGCCCACGTTGAGCGAGCGCTGACCCTTGCTCCTGGGTGGCCTTCTCGGCATGGCGTCCTCCTCAGCTCAACAGATCAGCCGCGCGCTCCGCGTAGTGATCCAGGACCATTTCGTCGTGGAGCTTCCCGCCGTCCAGGGCGGCCAGGAAGCGAGCCGCGTGCATACCACCTCGGCTCGCCACTCCGTTCGCGTAGATCGTGCGACACTCCAGCGCCTCCCCCGCGAACTTCCAGGCCAGGCGCTCGTTGCGGTGCCAGTCGAATATGTCCTTGACCTGGACCGTGACCCCCGATCGGATCAGCTGAAAAGCCTCCTGGATCAGGAGGCCCATGAGACGCGCTGAGAAGGCCGTGACGGCCTTTACGGGGCTCGGCTGCCCTACGAGATCTAAGACGTCAAAAGCCTCGTGAGAGTCTCCCAGGACGCTCGTGAGAAGCTCCTCCCAGGTATCGCGCTCCTCGGAGTCCATGGAGTCCATAACCAGGTCATACAGCATGGTCCCTCCTCAAGTGACCCAGCCGAGGTCGGAGAGGTTCTCAACCTTACCGATCGCACAGGTATTGTTGTTCGCGTCTCTCACAGCCTGGAACAAGGCGGGGACGTTGAGGGTGGATATCACGGAGAAGCGAGCCTCCTCCGCGAAGAAGATCAGGGGGACAGCCTTGGGGATCAGGATCCCGGGCTGAGTCTCCGCGTCGTCCGGAGCATACAGAAGGGTCACAGCGTCACCACTCAGGAGGTATCCAGACTTGTTCGACCCGGGGATCTGGATCACCTTACGATCCGCGGTGCTGGGTCCCGTCGTGACGTTGGGAAACATGGTCTCCAGCGTGTCCTCGTCCCAGCCCTCGATCAGGAAGGAGACCACGACGGAGCGCTGGATCAGGACGAAGTCGATCTCGTCCCCGCCGAATTCGTCCGCCGTGATCCCTCCAGCCCCGATCCCCATGGTGAGCCTGACTCGATCACAGTTCCCCAGGACGGTCCCGCCATAGTCCTGGTCGGGATCGCGGGGAGTCTGCGCCAGGCCCACGGCCGTGGGGTTGATCACGAAGCGACCCGGGACCCGGTGGACCAGCTTGTTATTGAGCCCGGCCATGAGGCCTCCTCAGACTTATCGGATCAGCTTGGGTCAGCCAGGGTCTCGGTCCCGCCTGTGGTCACGTTGACCGAGTAAGCCCAGTTAAGGATCGCGCTGAGCCCCGTCCTGTAGATCAGCCAATACACCATGATCCCGCGCGCGGCCACGGAGGAGTCCGTCCAGGTAAACTCGTCCTGCTCCGCGGACGGAGTCGAGCCCGCGACGTAGACGTAGTAACTCCCGTCGATCAGGTCCCACTCCGTCAGGAGAAGATCGTCAACGTAGATCGCGCCCGTCGTCCGACTCGCCAGCGTCAGACCCAGGGTCAGGTCAGAAGTATCTTTGTAGGTCCTGTAGTAACAGTCGCTGTCCTTATTGGTGACCACCACGTTCCAGGCCGCATTGGTCAGCGTGCTGACCGTCGTGGCCTTCGAGGCCGCGCCCAGAGCAAAGGTGAAGGTCCCGTCGCAGTTCGACTCACGAAAGACTGCGATCTGCCAATAGAGAGGCGTCCGGATCTTGAAGCGCGGGTTCACGTTGTTTCTGAAGATCTGAGTGGCGGAGCCGTTGTCCACGAACTTCAGGGACAGCGGAGTCCCCGCTCCCTCAAAGCTTCGATAGGTGGTATCGGCGTCTACCTCAAAGGCCGCAGTGGAAGACAGGACCCAGCCCGTGACCGACGTCGTGCTTGCAGGAGTCGTGGGCGAGCCAGCCGTGGGCTGGGTTCCTGAGAACTCGTCAAAGCTGGGATTGGACACGAAGGCCCGTGAGTCAACGGCCGTTCGGCCTTTGACCCTGGCGTCCACTCCGGACCCGTCGACCTTCGCGAAGGTTCGCTCCGCCGTCTCCCCGAGGATCAGGAGGATATCCTCGTCCAGCGCTCCGGTCTGGTTGACGTCAGAAATGATCTTCGCGGTCTTAGTCTCAAGCGTGACGCCCTGGAGATCCTCGTCATTCTCGTCCACGGTCAGGCGGTGAACGGTCCCGTTGCCAACGTTCGACCCGCCAGCGCTGACAGACCCGAAAGTGATCTCCCGATCATTGAAGCTCCGCGCGTTGCCGCTGGCCCCGTTGAGGACCTCACGCCATGTCACCATGTCCGTCGCGAAGTCCCCGCTCACGGGCTCGTCGATCGCCGTGAGGATCTCCGCTATATGAGGAGCCAGGCCTTGCTGGACAGACGCTGGCGTCAGGATCGAGGCCAGCGTGTTCTCCTGGCCGCGGCCAGTCCCGCGGATCTCCTGGTCGTAGTCACCCTTGAGGCTCAGCCTTAGCGTGTTCTCGTGGTCCAGGAAGTTCTCAGAGTTTGTGTTGAGATACAGGTCCAGCTCGTCGAACTTGCGGACTGTGTTCTGGAGAGAGGTGATCCCCTCAGCATACGTTGCGGCCATTAGTTGATCTCCTGCGCTGATATCGCGCGAACCTCGATACCGCCGGCCAGGTCGTCCCTGACGTCCACCACTCGCCAGAGGGTCTCCTCACCCTCCAAGCTGGTGGTCGTTATCGTGGCGGCCCTGGAGATCTCCAGGACCTCGTTGTCTCCTGTGTTTGTCATGGTAAAGACAGCGTTGGCGAAGTCGTCCAGCGCTCCCACCAGCTCGTTAAAGATCGCGTTGATCGCGGTCCCAGACCCACCAAGCTCCCCGCGCTTGCGGAAGACAATCGCGTCACCCAGCTGGTTGACCAGCACGTCCATGGGTCCGCCAGCCTGTGAATTGAGGCGCCCGAATTCACTCACGATCAGCGCTCCTGAATTAGAGAAAAGGGGAGCCACCAGAAGCGGCTCCCCTCAAAGCTCAAAGGCCGTGGATCAAAGGCCCGTCATGAGATAGCCGCAGACCGAGTGGATCGTCTTCACGTCGTAGTCCATGCGAGCGCGAATGATATCGGCGCGCCTGGCTTCGTCGCGATACTGCTCCACGGTCACACCCTGGCTCGACCCGTCCTCAACAAAGTGGAAGGTCCGACCCAGGCAAGGCTCCCGGAGATCGCCACTCGTGCAAAGCTTCGCGATCAGGATCTTGTCGTTGGGGTAGATCCCTGAGATCGAGGCGTCCAAGCTCTTACCGGCGGTGTTCTTCACAGCGCCGCCGATAATGATCCGGTCGACGTTGAAGAGAGAAGCCAGGGCCTGGGGGGTGTGCTGCTTCGGATCGTCCCCGCCCCAATGCTTCAGACGGTCCGTGATCTCGTCGATCGTTTGAAGCTCAATGAAAAGCTCCCATGACATGACGATCGCGTTGGCCATCATTCCGCAGTTATTGCGGACGGCGATCAGCGCGTCGTGGATATCCTTGATCGGCGTGGCGCTGGTCTTGTTCGACCAGGCCGCGGTCCCGGCCCCGGTCAAGGCCCCGGTGAAAACCGCGGTGTCAAAAGCGGCGTCCGCGATCTGGCGCTCATGATCTCGCATGACGACGGCCAGGGCGCGCTCCGCGGCCAGGCGCTCCGCCTCCACAGCATAGGCGTAGATCGCGCGATCGCGATCGTCGACCAGCTGCTCATGGCCATGCTCCTCGCAAGAGTAGTTGTCCTGCTCCAGGTCCTGGTCGTCCTGGCTGTAGTGACCACGCGAGGACCTCCGCGTGTTCACGTTGCGGAGCAGGGACTCCACGGGGACCTTCGTGAAGTTGGCGCGCTGGAGGCGAGTATCGAAGAAGGGGAAGATCTCCCCGCCGACGAAGCCGCCCATGGAGGCCATGAGATCGAATTCCTCGAAGCTCATTTCCAGGTCCGGGCGGAGGAAGCTGGTGGTGGACGGGGTCGCCGCCGCGTTGATTCTGTTGGCCATGATTGTTCCTTTCGCTCGTGGCCTCAGACTTATCTTTCTAGCCCCCGGGGAACCGCTCCCCGGGGGCTACTGCCGACCTGGATCAGCGTTGTTGCGAGAAGCGGACGTAATCGATCTTCAGTTCCTCTTCGTTGGCGCCGCCAGCCTTGACGCCCTGGACGATATGCATTTCCGCGGACGGGAAGGTCCAGCCCGTGATCGAGCCGAGGAGGACGCCGTCCTTGTAAATGTTCACGTCCGCCGTGGTGCTGGCCCCGGGAATGATCTCGATCAGGAAATCCACCCAAGTGTCGTCGTCGAAGTCGTCGGCGCCTCCGGTCAGATCGATATTCGTCTGAGTCCCGGCGTTGCTCGCCTCGGCTTGCCAAACGGTCCCGCCGTCGACCTTATAGATCACGACGCCGTTGTAGCTGGCCGCGGGTCCGGCGCCGTTGTCAACCATGAGATCGACAGTCACCAGGTCCGACAGACCCAAGACGATATTCGCGTCGTCCGTGTTGGCCTCCGCGAGCTTGACCCGGGTCTTGTAGACGATCCGCTTGGAGGCCTCGATCACGGCCAGCTCGTTGGTCGAATGGAGATTCGCGCCGTCGTTGTCGTCCCCGTCACAGAACACGGAGATCACGCCATTCTTGGCGTCGGTCACGCCCACGGCTCCAGTGGCGCCAGCGTCGGACGTCTCCGTCCACAGATCTCCGTCGACCCAGTAAGCAAAGTCGTCGAAGATATCGAAGACCTCGTCCGATCCGCCAGCGGCGGGGCTGACGTCCACGTTGGGGAGGATCTCGATCGTCTGGCCAGCGGAGCCAGACTCAAGAGCCAGGCCGCGCTTGCGACCCGAAACGGTCCCGGAAGCTTTCCCGTCCGCCGCAACATAGATCGCGTCCCCATAGGAGACGGAGCCAGCCAGCGTGACCTCAAGGGTCCCGGGCTTGCTCATGAGGTCGACGGTCAGGTTCTTACCCGATCCCTTGGCCTCGTCGGAAACGCCCACGGGCTCCTCGCCCGCGTCCGCGTAGATCACCTGGTCCTGGGTGGAGTCCAGCTTGACGAAGCGGTATTTCTCGATCGCCTCGCCAGTCTTGAACGTCCGGGCCCAGCCTTGGAACCTGCTCATTCTCTTGTCCTTTCGCAGATATTCCGATCACACACTCAGACTGTCCAGGACCGTCCCGGCCAGTCACACGCTAAGGCTGAGCCTCAGCCCTGGTTCGCCTCCGCCAGCATTTCCTGACGAAGGTCCTCATGGTCCCGCGCCATCATGCGCAAGGCCTTGGCCTTGCCATGCTTCGACGCCAGGTCCAGATAGGTCCGCTTGTATTCCGCGGTGGCGTTGCGAGCCGTGCCGGCCTCGCCAGCGGGACGAGACGAAGCGATCGGCGCCGCAGAGGCGGCCACCTGAGCCTTGGTCTTGGCCGCCGCCGCGGCCTGCTCCGCTTCCTCGGTCGCCCTGGACGAATCCGCCACGACCTTCTCAGACCACTCGATCAGAGCCGCCTCGAAGGTCAGGCCGTCGTTGAGGGCTCGATTGCTCGCGCCGATCGCGAACTTGGGATCTTTCTCTCCGAAGTGGCTCAGGATCTTGTTCCGCTCATGGCGAGCGGCCTGATCTTTGTCGGCCATTTCCAACTCCTTTTCAGGCGCGCTCTCCACTTGATCAACACGAGACGAGAGCGCTACCGCGCTCGTGTTACTGTCAGCTCCCAGGGGAACAAACGATCCCTCCAGGAGAGTCCACTCCTTTGCCACGAACAGAGGACCCTGGAAGGTCTGACCGTTTACCTCGACCTCCTCGTCCAGGTCGACGAAGCGCATGAGGCCAGCGCTGATCCCAGCGCTCGCTTGCCAAGGGAATCCCTGCTTACTCGCGGACACAACCAGGCGAGCCGCCGGAAACTCTGAGCCCGCGAGGATCTTCCCGCTCAGGTCGATCCCGCTTTTCTCGTCCAGCGTGATCGCTTCTGAGAAGCCGACGAGGTTCGCGGTGCTATGACCGAGGAGCGCCGGGATCTTCTGTTTCGGAGCTTCACCGCTCGCCATGTCAAAGACCATGGCGCCCCACCAGTCCACGTCGGCCACGCCTCCGCTGTAGAGATTCATATCGAAGTCGCCAGGGCCTTCGTTCTCCTCCTCAGCGTTCGGAGCCTCAGCCTGATCACCCATGGGCTCCTGGTCCTCAGGCGCTCCCTCGATCCCCTGCTCCAGTTTCATGAGCGCCTGGCTCGCGTCCACCAGGGCGGCCGTCACCATGCTCTCGGTCGCAAACTTTCTCGTCGACTCGCGGGGCTTTCCCAGGCGGACGGCCTGTCCAGAATTGAGCTTGAGGACCTGGCCGTTGTAAGCCTCCGCCGCGGCCTTCGCGTCCTCGCGTGATAGGTGAAACTTGCGCGCCATGCTCGATCTCCTCGTTAGGTCTGAGTTAGGTCCCTCAGACTTATCGCTTTCTTGTTCCTGGGGCGCGCTGCCCCACGCGAAAAGAATTTCCAAAAAGGGAAAGATTAGGGGTTGACGGCTTTCTATCCCAATAAACACGCGGGTCAGAAGCGTCCTCTGTATTGCGTTTTCGGGACCGGTTTAGTGGGACAATACCTAAGGCCGTGAAAACGCAGCAGAGAGCCTCCCAGGGCCCTCTATGGAGATAGTCGGTTTTGTAGGCTTTAGACCTAACAACCACCCTTAACTTACCTCCTGGGCGAGTCCGTTTCGCGAAGCCTCCGCGGTCTGATCCGGGAGGCTTTCCTGGGTCTCTGACTCCTCGATCTCGTGGTCCTCGGGGACGACGTCCGTGTCCTTCTTCGCGTGCTCCACAGGGTCCCCAGCGCTGACCGAAACTCCAGGAGGAACACCCCCAACGAGAAGCTCACGGAAGTCCACAACGCGACCCGTCGCGGCCGCGATCCGATCGCTTGAAGCTATCGCCTGCATATACATGAATTCGTTATCAGCCACGATCTCCTGGACGACCTGGCGGTGGTCCAGTCCCCGCTGAGCCAGGACCCTTCTCCGGGAGCTGAGCTGGTGGTTGATAGTCTTGACGTCCGCCTCCACGTCCTTGGTAGGGTCGACGTAGGGGAAGCCAGGATATTGCCACTCGTGGCTCAGGAGACCCTTCCTCATGCGCTCGTTGGCCCACCTGGCCGGGAACCACTCGCGAACCTTCCAGGCGTAAAGCGGCGTATCAAACCTCAGCTTGAGCCACTCCTGGACACAGTCGAAGCCGATCCTCGCTTGCTCGATCTCCCCGCGATAACCATGAAAGGTGGTATCAGCGGTGGTCAGGAGCCCCAGACTGAGAGGGAGCCCAACGTTGATACCAATGATCCGCAGAAGGAAAAGGATCAGCTGGCGCCACTCCGCGTCATTGACCCTGGGAGCAAAGGCGTGAGGCTTCTCTCCCTTGTTCCCCTTGAGGATCAGGCCTGGCGCGATCTCCTCTGTGGCGAGCGTGTTTGTCTCGTCCTGGTCCCCGAACTGAAAGCTCCCGTCTCGCTCAATGAACAACGCGACACAGCTTGAGATCTGGGTCTGGATCAGCTTCGCAAAGACAGCGTCCTCAAGCTGTGTCGCTGTGTCGAACACAGACTTGAAGGCCGTGACTCCGCGCGTCTGGGTCACCCGCTTGGGGTCGAGCAAATGCCACACCAGGGGAAGGCCGTCAGAGTCCAGGTGATCACGCGGGACGACTTCGCTAAGGCTGAGGGGGTCGCGGCGCCCACCGCGCTCCCTACGGCTTCTGCGAAGGTCTTCCTTGACGAGGTGATAGCGGACCGGGCGATCGAAGTTGTCCAGCTCCACTCCATGTATGATCCGGTCCGTCTGGTTCTCCCGGGAGCCAATGTCCTGGCCTTCACGGATCGATAGCTTGATCCTCCCGTCGTCGTCCATGGGGAGGACGAAAACGTCCCCGTCCACAATTACATGGCGGAGAGCCAGGGAGCGCATTTCGTTGAGAGTGTGGCGCCACGACATATCCATGGCGCGCGGGTTGCGTCCCTCCTCTTTGAAGCGTGTCCGGATCTCCTCGTCCAGTCCTGTGTCACCAGTGTCCGGAGAGACCCGAGGACCCTTCCGAACAATGTTGCGGACGGCTCGGTCGACCATCTGGCCCACGACCATATCGTCGCGGTCCATGGCGCGAGCTTCCTCGCGAAGCTTCCAAAAGTCCCAGGCTGACCTGTAGTGAGCGTCCGCCGTCCCGCCCAGGTCCAAGCGGCGGCGCCTGTGTTTGTTGTCGCGAGCCGCGCCATAGTTCGCGCGAATCCAGTTCTTCATTCCCTTGAACATGGACCAGATCCCAGGCTTGCTTTGCTTGGGACCACTCGGCTTACTGTTGCTCCGTCCGCGCTTGCTCACCTGGTCAAGCCCTCCCCTCTGCCTCTGAAGTCAGAGCAGTCCACTCGGGCCTGGGTCACCCGAAGGCCCAGGGCCCAGGTCGGATCAAAGCGACGGACGAAGTCCATGGCCAGGTCCTGTTGTTTCTGGAGGAGATCGATCCTCTGGGTCAGGCTGTTAGCGCCCTTGGTTTGATTGGAGAACTTCACGAGCAAGAGATAGGTGATAGCCGTGACGTGGCGCTTCGCCAGAGCCACGCTGTTGGCGCCAAACCAGTCGGCGCTGGTCTTATACTCCGCCTCGATCTGGGCGATAGTTGAGGAGCTGGTCAGGGTTGTCGCCACACTCGCCTCCAATGACAAAGGGCTCCCCGGACCTATAAGTCTGAGGGGGAGCCCTGTCAATGATCCGCGAGGCTGAGCGCGCGGCTGATCTTTGAACAATTGTGCGGGGCCAGTAACGGCGGGGGCTGAGCGTCAGCGGCGGGCCTTGCGGGGCCTGGCTTTTTTGGTGGGCCCGCGAGCCTTCTTCGTTGAGCCCCCGGATTTACTGGCCTTGCGGCTGGACGCTGTCCTGGCCGCTGTCCTGGCCGCTGGCTTCCCAGGAGACTCCTGAGCCTTCAGCTTCGCGGCCTCGATCTCATTGGCGAAGAGATCCAGGAGAGCCCTCATGGCGCTGTTGATATTGTGGACCTTCCTCCCGTCGTTGTCCGTGACACCAGCCGCCTCCATTCCGATATGGATAGCGCGGAGCGCAGTGGCCTGACGCCTCGTCAGCTCGGGGCTCGGTCTCTTCACCAGCGTGCATTGGTTCTCCTGCCAAGGGACCTCGGGGGACACCAAGCCCCTCAGAAACGTCACGTTGTTCTCAGTCATTATCTCCTCCTGGATATCCAGGGCCTTCCGTCAGCCCTTGAGAAACGGCGCTGAGAAGGCGGAGCATTCCGCCGATCTCTTCGCCTCTGTGATCTCTTATCTCGCTTCTCCACCAGCTTCTCCTCTGGCTCAATGGCGCGGACGTCGACCAGGTCCGCGCAAGCGATCTGGTAAACGGAGCAGTCCCACAGGTCATTACGTCGACCCTCAGAGACCTTCCTCCACTCCTTTGTCATGCGGTTCCCAACCCTGACCAGGACCTGCTTCTCAGAGGTGAGCTGGAGAATGTAATCGTCGTCTATCTCCTCACACTCCTCCCACAACACGGGGAGGCCCGTCTCCTCACGGAGGATCAGGTTATCCAGAATGTTTTTGTAATAGATCGTGTGCAACAAATGGAGGAGGACCTTAGCGTCCACGTCTGTCCCAGGTCTCTTAAACCTGATCGTTGAGTAGCGGATCGGAGTGATCCTGCTCCCGGGCTTCGCTCTGTTCTCCCCGCCCTGGCCCTTCACTGCTACGACTCTCTCAGGGTGTTGCATGGCGAAGTCGTAGACCATTCTCGTGGAGCTGATCCCTCCCAGGTCGATCCCTCCGCCTGAGTCGACAGCCAGGATCTCCGGGCTCATTCGCTCCTCACAGAAGGTCCCGGGCTCGCTCCCCTCGATATCAAAGCTGTGGGCCAGAGTCTTCTCATAGAGATCCTCAAGGTCCTCAGCCAGACCCCACTGGACCAGGCGCGATCGGAAGCCGTGGCCCCAGGCCCTGATCACATATGGGTGACCATTCTTCTGAGTGTCCGCGGTGGCGATCAGCTTCCCCGCCCACTTGGGGACGATAAGTCTAGGGCCCCCGTTGTCCCGCTTGCGGTGGAAGACCTTCGAGCTGGTCTTGTGTGTGACGTGCTCGAAGGTCTCTCCCAGCTCATGGTTGATAAATCGCTGGAGAGCTTCGAGCTGATCCGGACCCTGGACCGTCACCCACTTGGCCGCAAGGTCTGACAGGTTGCTCCACGGGTTGACCAGAGCGGAGAACTGGAAGGCCACCTCCGTGGACTGAGCCGCTTCCTCTGGCTCCAGCACGGAGATATAGCAGCCCTCAGGGAGAAGCTGGAGCCGCTCCTGATCGGTCATTAGGTGGCCGCAGTCGGGACACTTCAGGCGCGCCCGCTGTTCCCGCCGAATGATCGCAGCCTTCTTCGCAGCGGGGAGACCCTTCAGGCCTTCCTTGTCCCACACCACTCCGGAGCGCCAGTCCGGTATGAACCACTCACCGCAAGCCCCACACGGAAGGTGAAAGAAGCGCTTGTCTGATATGGCCTCGAAGGCCTGCGAGATCGGTCCCTCCTCCGTCGTTGGAGAGGAGATCATGATCACCTTGCCGCGCGTCGTGAAGGTCCTCACGCGGCTCTGAGCCACCTCCTCAGGCGCGCCCTGCCGACCCACAGAAGGAGGGAAGTCGTCAAGGTCGTCCAGCACGACATACCGGCGAGGGTCAGCGGCTAGGGCTGAGGGTGAGCCAGCGTTGGCTGACTCCAGCACCATGGTCGTCAGCTCGATACGCTCGTTCGTTATGTCGTGGGTCAGCCCGGTCTGGAGATCCTTGACGACGTGGCGCGTCCAGGGCTCCAGGTGCTTACGAAACATTTTGTCAGCGGACTGCTTCGTGGGGAGGACCAGCAAGCACGGGCCTGGGTCCAGGCGAGCCCAGTATCCCAGGGCCACTCGCATGGCCTCAGAGGCGCCAGCCTGTGTGCATTTCTTGACCACGACCTTGGAGAACCGAGGATCGCAGAAGGCCTCAATGATCTCCTTTGTGTGAGGCGTCCTGTCAGGATCGAAGTCCCCGGGCTCCGCGCTCGTCTCTGGCGCGATCTTGTGATAGGTCCTGGCGTATTCCAGGCCGTCGATGTCGGGAGGAGGAGACCACTGTTGACGCTCCCGCTCAGTCCACTCGAAGGACTCGGGGTCGACCTCCCAAAGCTCCTGGACCAGAGCCGCAGCGGGCAAGCCACACAGGAGATCAAGATCGTCCAGGAGATCGCTCACGACTGCTCCCGGGGCTTCAGGATCTTGCGACGTCGAACGCAGCAAAGACAGCCAGGCATGAGTCGGCCAGCCACTCTCGTCCTGGGATAGCAGTCGTCACACGCGAAGCGATAGGCGCCTCCTTCATACCAGGTCGGGAGGACCCAGCGCTCTTCCCACCAGTGACTGCACACCCAACACTTCCGCCGACCCTTCACTTCTTCTTCCTCCGCCCCACGCCCTTTCGGACCTTCGTCTTTGATCCCTTCGGGCGACCAGGCTTCCGCTTCTCCGGAGCCTTGGGCTTGTCCAGCTCAGACTTAGCCTCGGAGAGACCCTGCGCAAACTCCTCCAGGATCGCCCTCATTTCCTTGTCGATCGCCACCAGGAGCTTCCTGGGGTCCGTGAGAGCCGCCCATTGCCTATGTCGTCGAGCGCCCACGGCCATGACGCGGGAGCGCACCAGGACGATCCTCTGGAGCCAGCCCTTGATCACCTGGTCGCGGTTGACCAGGTCCCCGCGCTGGACCTTCAGCGCAAGCTCCTCCTGCTCCGCCTTGGCCTCAGCGATCCGCATTTTAGCGGCTTCGAGGCGGCCGGTTATGTTGACCGGGAGCGCACCAGGCGCAGACTTCACAGGCTCGCTCTCACTCAGGAGGCCGCGCTCCACTCGCCACGCCTGGACCTCCTCCAGGTTGTAGCGAGGGGAGCGACCGACCATGGTCCGGGGAAGGCCTTTCTTGTCCCAGGCCCCAACAGCGGCGGCGCTGACACCCAGGGCGCGCGCCACGTCCCGCCTCATGAGAGTCCGCTGGACGGTCAAGGGTAGCTCTCCAACTCTTTGACCCGGGCCTTGGCCTCCGCCAGCTTGCGGGCCAGGTCCTCCACCTCAGAGCGCAGAGCCATGATCAGAGTGTGCTGGCGGATCGTGGGCTCCTCCACCTCCACGACAGTCACCTTGGCCTCCACGTATGGAGCGGCCTCGAAGGAGTAGAGAGGCTTGAAGCTTGGGTGACTGAGACAGATCTCCCAGCAACGACAAGGCTCGCTCCAGTGGATTGCTCTGGCCACTGCGTCCGCGGGGATCCCCTCCCAGTGGACGAGCGTCATAAGCCCGCCCCTGCTCCCGTTCGCCAGGAGCGCGGACATGATCTCCTCATTGGCCACGCGGACCAGGACCTCACGACGCGGGGCCCTCGGGCTCCAGCTGTGATACGGCTCATTCTTCGTCACGGTCAATCAACCTCTCCACCTGGTCAGCCAGGACTCCGATCCTCGACTCCAGGGTCCTCAGCTCAGCCCTGACGGCCTCACGACTGTTGTAGTAGTCGTGCTCCGGGGTCCCCACTCGCTCGACCTTCGAGGGGACGTCTGGATACGCCCACGACATAGCCACAGCGCCACAGGCAAACCCCAGGACGAAGAGAGCGCCTAACGCCCACTCCCTTCCGGAGGGCTTGTCGAGCCCGTGGTGCTTTCTCATAAAGTCTTGTGTCCAGTCCTCAGTCATAGGGCTCTCCTTAGGCGCGCCTTCAAGCTCCGGATCATGCGATCAGGCATGATCAAAACAGTGACCAGGACAGTTCCACAGAACACCCAGGCCAGCCCTTTCCACGCCACCACACGAGCCTTATAGCGCTCCTTGAGAGCAATGGCCGTCAGGTAATTCCTGAGGCGTCCACGGGCGTCAGCCTGGCCAACGCCGCAAGCAAGGGCCTCGGCCGCCGCCTCCTCGTATCCAGACTTGAGACCCAGTCTCTTCTTGATTCTCTTCTTGGCGTGACTCGACACTGTGACGTCCATGGCCCCATCCTTGCTCAGACTTATCGACCGATCTCCGAGCATTCTGATCTCCGAACAATTGTGCGGGGCTAGCAAACTGGCCAGATCCGGGGAAGGCGAGCCCCCCTGTCACC
>SPJK01035407.1_pt1 | contig 29785 bp, 26 predicted proteins | sample 3741771 | NCBI WGS metagenome assembly SPJK01 (sample SAMN10925997, study PRJNA522277) | cold seep metagenome | isolation source: Elba SIP-enriched marine methane seep metagenome, extraction at timepoint T2 | place: Italy: coast of Elba, Mediterranean Sea
CCGAAGCCACGAATCAGCAGCGTGTCCTCGTCCGCCCCCTCAAGACGGGCCGGGCTCGGGCAACGCTTGAGCGACGGATCGCCCGCCGCGGAGTCCGTCGTAAAGTCAGAGAACGCGAACTCGTCGTAGATCTCGTCGGAGATCAACAGCACGCCCTTGGACTTACACAGTTCTCGTAGCTCAGCGCACTCTTCGCGTGAAGGGACGACGCCGCACGGGTTGCTCGGGGTGTTGAACAGAACGAACTTGGTTTTATCGGTGATCTTCTCCGCGACGCGCTCGGCGGTGAGTCGGAAGTCCGGGTAGGTGTCCACCGTGACGGCCTTGGCACCGCAGAGCGTCGCGATGTGCGGGTACGCGACGAAGTAGGGATCAGGGATGATGCACTCGTCGCCCGGATTGAGCAGCGCCATGAACGCGAGCAGCAGTGCGCCCGATGTCCCCGAGGTGATGAACGAAACAGGCCCGTCGTGATCCGGAGTATTGACGGTCTTCGCATCCCACCCAAGATCGGTGCGCAGCCACGCGTTCACCTTCTCGAGCAGCGACGGGAGCCCCTGCGTCAGGGTGTATCCGTTGGTGTCGTTTTCGATCGCATTGATCGCCGCGTTCTTGATCGCACTCGGGACGGGGAAGTCGGGCTGCCCGATCGAGAGGTTCACCGGGTCCTTGAGCGATGCAGCGAGTGCAAAGATGCGTCGGATCCCGGACGCGTCGATCGCGGCTGCGCGATCGGAGACGAGTGAGCTCAAGTCCATGCCGTCGATCTGGGTCATGACATCATCCTTGTCATTGCGATGGGGTATCAAAAAGAAAAGCCGCGTGATGTGACATCACGCAGCCGCCTGTATCGTGCAGGTGCTGGTTCGGCTGGTGATGAGCCGAGTTATTCCTTGACCTTGGTCTTGGGTAGACCAAGCGCGGTGTTCTTCCCGTCCTTGAACTTGCCGTCTTCCTTAAGCGCAGCAATGCGTTCGGCGCGGGTCATGACGTTGCGCACCGTGGTCAGATTACCTTCAGTCTTCAGTGATGGGTCGATGCTCATGGCGTGCTCCGCTTGTGTTCCTGTCACGCGAACTCGCGTGGATACTCGTCTCGTTTCAGGGGTCGTACTTTTCCCAGTTCGTCTGGGAGAAATCCGACCCGCCTCGTCGTTCCAGCTGCCAACGGGCGCCCAGGGTCGCGATCATCTGTTGATGCTCGAGTCGCTGGTTGCTCATGGCGCTCCACCGATTCCCAGGGATCGCAAGCCCTAGAGAATACAATGAATAGCGGGAAGGATTGTTGGCGCGGTTGCCCCGAGAGTCCAGCACAGGGACTCCGATGACTGTCACCCCGTTGAGACTCATGAAGTTGATCGCGTCAGTAGCCTGTTCGGTAGGCAACGTCGCGAGCGCCAGATAGTTCATCCCTGCTGTGCGTGGATCATCCGTGCGGAACCCATTGGGGATCATAATGTCCATCGGCGAAGGCGTCTGCGTCGGGGTCGAAACTGGCTCGGTCCGCGTCGCGACTTCCGAGGGGACGTTCGGTTGATTCGACGTGTTATTGGACGTTTCTATCGGCTCTTGGCGGGTTTCGGTATTCTGATTCCCTTGCGGACTCACGACGGGCTGATCCGGGAGGAACTTGGCCATCTCGTCTTTGCCGTCGCCGTACCCGATCTGGTACCCACCCGCCCAAGCTCCGACGATAAGCACCAAGGCGATCGCGACAAGTGTGTAGAACTTTGCGACGGAGAGGGTGATACCCGACTCACTCTGCGGCTCCTCATCGAGCATCGCCGCCGCGGACCGCTCCGCACGCGAGACCCCACCCGAGGTATCCCAGGCTGTTGGGCGTTCGTGTCTGGGTGCACTTGCAGGTGCAGGTGCAGGTGCGGGCGCAGGACTTGGTGTCCCCTCAGTTTTCGCAGGTTCGGGTGAGGCCTTGGGTGCATCCTGTGGTTTGGGTGCCTGCGGACGCTCTCCACGCTCTCGCATGAGATCAAACAACGGCGGTCCTGAGCGTCGATCAGTCATACCTACATAGTATGCCGCAAATCATGCGAGAAGTGCGCCCCTAACCCCCACTCACATGTCGGAAACCCGCTATACTCCGCGCAGTATGCCCATTCGCGACGAAGACATCATCACGATCGAACCCGCCCCAATGAGCACATCTGAGGCGGTCTACTTCCCGAGCATCATCAAGGGGTTCGGGACTACGATGCGCCACTTCTTCACCTCGTTCGGACAGGGACACACGAGCAGAACGCTCCAGTACCCTGAACAACGTCGTGAGCACTATGATCCAGAGCACGGCGGGCTCGAGCCCTCCAACTTCCGCGGCGTCCACCGACTCAATCGTGACTCTGCGGGTCGCGTAAAGTGCGTCGCGTGCATGATGTGCCCAACGATCTGCCCCGCGAACTGCATCCATATCGAGGCTGCGGAATCGCCTTGGGACGATCGTGAGAAGTACCCCGCGAAGTTCGAGATCGACGAGCTCCGCTGCATCTTCTGCGGCATGTGCGAAGAAGCGTGCCCCGTTGACGCGATCGAGCTTACCCCGCTCTACGACGTCGTCGGGAAATCCCGCCAGGAGATGGTGTACGACAAGAACAAGCTCTTGCACGTCTACGACATCACGATCGATCAGAAACCGATGTGATCCGATCAAACATGAAGACATTGAAAAACAGCCCAAGTCGATGACTTGGGCTGTTTCTATTGATGAGAGAGTTGTTCCAAAATCGCTTAGCGGCGACGACGGGTCATCACAGCACCGCCGAGACCGAGCAGCGCGAGCGAACCGGGTGCAGGAACGATCGAGAAACCGATGCTGAGCTTGTATCCGAAGTCTTCGGTGTGGCTCAAACCGTCCGCGAGTTCATCGGTATCAACCGAGGTTGCGTCGACATCACCGAAGCCACTGAATGCAACGTAGTACGTGCCTGCTTCGAGATCCGCAACCTGGATCGCGGGCATCAGACCAAATCCTGAGTCGTCATCGAATGCGATAACGTCGCCAGTATCGGTGACGAGCTGCATGATGCCATCGCCGTCGCCGACGCTGAATGCAGCAAAGAACGAGAGCGACGCGGTCTGATTGAGCGTAAAGCTAAACCAGTCAACGTCACTCCGGGTGATGGTGCCATCGATCGCGACGGAACCACCAGGTGCATCGAAGGTACCAACATCGTTTGCAAGCGCAAGCGAGTTGTTGTCTTCGACTTCGCTGAAGAAGGTCCCAGCGCTTGCAACCGTTGCGCAAGCCGCCAAGCCGATTGTCATCATCTTTAGTTTCATGTGATCCTCTCCTCGCAGGGGGGTTATCTGCAGATGGTGTCTCGGGTACAAGGTGAACCCGATTTGGTGAAAACCCAGTAACTTGGAGAGTTTTTTTCAGTTATCAGCCGCGACGAGCCTCCAAGGCTTGTATGCGACTGATCATGATGCAAAAAAGACCGCTATTTCGGTCAAAATCCCATGATCAGGTGGCACGAGTGTTAAGCACGTGTCATTGTCGTCTCGACGAGAGCAAACACGCTCATCGGGGACACATGTACGAGATCCGACGCACCCGCCGGACCTGCGTGACCCACAACTTGAACGCTCACACACGTCGTTGAGTGTGACGAATCAGAGAGAGGCCGCTCGGTGGGTGCAACAACCGGCGGCCTCTTTCCTATTTGCTCATAAACAATGAAGATCAATGAACGAGCGTCCGTAACGAGTCCGCGAACTCGTTCGCTGCGGACTTGATCGCCTGTTGCCAATCCGCCCCACCCGATCCGGGATAGAGCACCGAACGTGACGCGTTGACGATCACCCCGAGTTGCCCAGCACTCGATGCCCCGACCCGACACATCGGACGGACATCGTCTACTGTTCCGCCCTGAGCCCCCACCCCTGGAACGAGGAACATCTGATCAGGCATGATCGCGCGGATTCTGCCCATCTCATCCGCAGCCTTGGTCGCCCCGACCACCGACCCGAGGGCGCTCATCCCCGACGCTCCGATGCGATCAGACCCCATCTCGGAAATCATGGAACTGATCACGTGCACGACGTGCCGACCATCGGCGAGTTGATTGAGCTGCACCGCGTCGGAGTCCGGGTTACTCGTCCGCGCGAGCGCGAAGACCCCCAACCCCGCATCAAGGAACGGCTCGATCGTCGAGGGTCCCATGTACGGCGAAACCGTGATGAAGTGCGCCCCCATGTCCGCAGCACCCTTCGCGTAGTGCTGGGCTGAGGAACCGATATCGCCTCGCTTCGCGTCGAGGATGACGACGAAATCAAGCTCGCGCCCTTTCGCGATGACCTTCTCAAGGATCGCGTACCCGGCGCTCCCGTATCGCTCAAAGCACGCGCTCTGTGGCTTGATCGCCGGGACGGTGCCCTTGATCGCGTCGAGCACGCCGAGTGAAAAAGTCTCGATTGCGTCTGTTTCTGATCCTGATCGGAGCGCATCGGGCAGCTTCGAAAACACCGGGTCGATCCCTACGCACGCGGGGGATCCTTGGGTATCGATGGCGGAAATGAGTAGATCAATCTGGTTCATCGCGGACATAGGTCGGCCTCCGTGCGCTGGTGGTTCTACACTGTAGACGCGATGAAACAGACGCATACCCCAAAGCATCTGGATCTCAAGAAGGACACCGCCCTGACGATCACCTGGCAGGACGGGCGGGAGTCCGTCTACCCGATCGCGCACCTGCGCCGATTGTCGCCCAGCGCGGACATGCGCGAGCTCCGCAAGTCGATGAAGAAGAATCCCCTCACGATCCTCCCGAGCTCGGGCGGGTCGGGTCAGGTCACGGCGATCGACGCGGAACTCGTGGGGAACTACGCGATCAAGATCACCTTCTCCGATGGGCACGCGACGGGGCTGTACTCATGGGATTACCTCCGCGAGATCGACCCGGCGATCAACCCCGATGGTCGCGTAAAGTCCGATGATGCGCCGGCTCATAATGACCCGCTGGGGTTGGGATGATCCCGTGTCGATCACGCTCACAACATCCATCTACACCCTCCCCAATGTCCGGGAAACCCAGGCGCAAAAACTCGAGATCCTCGGCGTCCGCAATGTCGGACAGCTCATCGCCCACCTCCCCCACCGTCACGAGTGGATCCGCGCGCAGGCAGGCATCGCGGAACTTCAACCCGGCGTAATCAGCTCTGCCGAGGGTGAGATCACCGCGACCAAGGTGTCCGGGTTCGGACGCAAAGCCCGATTCCAAGCGGTCCTCCACGATGGTGACGGACGTTTGGACTTAGTCTTCTTCAACCAAGCGTTCCTCCAGAAGAAGCTCCATGTCGGGATGCGCTTGAGGGTGCAGGGCAAGCCGACCAAGTTCGGGCTCGGGCTGCAGATCGCGAACCCGCAATACACCATCCTCGATCACGACGACACGCCCGGCGGAGTCGAGGACGACGCGTACCGTCCGGTCTACCCCGCGACGGAAGGACTCGCGAGTGAGCGGATCTGGGAGATCGTAAAATCGGTCCTCGAACCCGCGACGGCGCTACTCGAGGATCACCTGAGCGATGCGTACCGCGAGGAACGGGCGCTCCCGAGTTTGGCCGAGGCGTATCGGATGATGCACGCGCCCGAGCACGAGGACGAGGTGAAATCGGCGCGTCGAAGACTCGCGTACGACGAGTTGTTGATGCTCCAACTCGGGGTGCACATGAAACGGGCGCACCTGCGTCGCACCCTCACAGCGCCGACGCTCGAACGCACCGATGAGATCGACGAGCGGATCCGAGCGCGGATGCCGTTCGAGCTGACGGAAGCGCAGAAACGGGTCGTGGAAGAGATCGCACGCGATGTCGCGTTGTCTACGCCGACGAATCGTCTGGTGCAGGGCGATGTCGGTTCGGGTAAAACCGCGGTTGCGCTCAACGCGATGCTCCTCGCGATTGCACATGAGCATCAGGCCGCCCTGATGGCGCCGACGGAACTCCTCGCGGAACAGCATTTCCTCTCGATCTCAGAGATGCTCAAGGGCTCAAGCGTGCGGGTGGAACTACTCACCGGGTCGATGCCCAGCGCCGATCGCGAATCCGCGTTATCACGGATCGCGTCGGGCGAGGTGAATCTCGTCATCGGTACGCACGCGCTGATCTCTGACAAGGTTGAGTTTCACTCACTCGCGCTTGTCGTCATCGACGAGCAGCACCGGTTCGGGGTCGAGCAACGCGCCAAGCTCCGCGTGAAGGGGGGCAAGGAGCACGAGAGCGAGACGCCTCATGTCATCGTGATGACCGCGACCCCGATCCCGCGCACGATCGGGTTGACGATCTTCGGCGATCTCGACATTTCCACGATCGATCAGCTCCCCCCCGGGCGCACTCCCGTGATCACCAAGAAGGTCACCCAGGAACAACGCCGAACGGTGTACAACTGGGTCAACGAGAAGATCAAGCAAGGCGATCAGGCGTTCATCGTCGTCCCCGCAATCGAGCCGGGCACGAAGGGGGAGACCGGGGTCACGGATCTGCGCTCTCTTCAGAAGGAGCTCGAGGGAAGCGAACTCCACGATGTGAAGATCGCAGCACTCCACGGGCGACTCAAACGCAACACGCGCGAGCACATCATGCACCGGTTCCGTGCGGGCAAGATTGATGCGCTTATCGCGACCACAGTGATCGAGGTCGGGGTCGATGTACCCAACGCGACGATGATGATCATCGAGGACGCGGACCGTTTCGGGCTTGCCCAACTGCATCAACTCCGCGGGCGCGTCGGGCGCGGCGAGAAGCCCGGCGTGTGTGTATTGATCGGGAATCCCAAGACAGAAGACGGCGTCGCGCGGCTCAACGCGATGGTGGAGACCACATCGGGGTTTGTCCTCGCGGAAAAAGATCTGGAGATCCGCGGCGCGGGCGATGTGTTCGGCACGCGCCAGAGCGGGGCGCCGCCATTCCGTGTTGCGGACCCGATGAAGGACATCGAGTTGTTGCAGATGGCGCGCCGGGACGCAGCGGACTGGATTGCGCGATCCCCCACACTTGAGGAACCCGGGGATGGGCTCGCACGCCGACGGATGCTCAAGGCGCATGGGCAATGGCTGGGCATAGGGGATGTCGGGTGACGCCTCATTGTGAGAATTGTGGATAGGTTCTCGTCGCGATCACAAAACTGTGCAAGATCCACAAACGGCGTAAACACAACAGGTTGAGACAACCACGTCCCTGAATGCGCAAGGGTGACTCATTATTGTGTCAGTTCGATCCCGAACGACTCAAATACTGAATATCTTGCTCACATGCACCGCCCGTGCCCCGAACAAATCTCCGTATTTGTGCGGTAAAGTGCGTCTATGGAACAGAATCAAGGCAACGCGGTCATCGAATCATCAACCGACGCTGAGCACGATGTTGAGTTCGGCACCAAACGCAACGCATTCCACGATCGACTCAACGAAGCAGCGGGCGATATCTCATATCGGAAACTAGGGCGATTAACTGACACCCACCCGGAAACCGTACGTCGATACATGCAAGGACAGGCACCGAGCGCCACGTTCCTCACAAACCTGTGCCGGGTGATGGGAATCTCCGGCGAGTGGCTGCTCACGGGTCGCGGGCCGATGAAGTGTTCGGACATGCGAACACACGCGTTGAGTCAAGCAGACCCGTCGGAACTTCTCACAGCCGTCGCGAATACGATGACGGATCTGTGCGATCGCATGGATCGTCTCGAGCGATTTGTTCAATCGATCGAGACCCGCATCAATGCGGGGGGATCGCTGACCGCACCCGTACCGGACTCGGGGAGACCCAAAGCCGCGAAACTCGTGCGTGCAAGCGAGCCCAAACCGATGTCTTCTTCCGTTAGCATAGAGAACGGGAGTGAGACGAGTGAGCCAGCAACCCCAACAGGCGGGATCGAGCGGAACGGAACCAGCGCCCAAAGGATCCGGGACGCTATCGCCAAGCGACCATCTTGAGTTGCTCGTGGAGTTGTTGCGTCCGAACTCGATCGAACTCGGACGAAGATTGGTCAGCGCCCTGATGCTCGTCCCAGAGGATCAACGCGAATCGATCGTCCAAGCGATCGAAGCGCAAATCGTCGAGGAGTTCGGGTCCGATTCGTAGATCGATGAGTGCGGATCTCTGCCCCTAGGATTGTGCATGAGTTTCACCAAAGCTGCGTCTTCGATGTTCAATGAGATGTCCCAGATGATCGAGCTGCTCGGCGGCGATCGGTTCCGGGTCAACGCCCACGCCAAAGCGGCGCGGGTGCTCAAGGACACCACCGCGGATATCGAGTCCCTCGCGAACGACGGCGATACCAAATCGCTCGTCGCATTGGAAGGCATCGGCAAGGGCACCGCGAGCAAGCTCATCGAGCTCGCGCAGAACGGGACGATGAGCGAGTACGACGAGCTCCGCGACCAGATCCCCAAGGGACTCATGGATGTGCTGGAGATCCCCGGGCTCGGACCCAAAACCGTGAAACTCATGTGGGACGAAAAGAACGTGGAGTCAATCGAGGACCTGCTCAAGATCATTGAGGACGGGACGATCCTCGAGCTCCCCCGTATGGGTCAGAAGACCGTTGACAACATAAAGGAATCGATCGAGTTCATGGCCCAAAGCGGTGGGCGCTTGCACATCGGGATCGCCCAAGGCGTCGCGGATCGGTTCGTCGAGATGATGAGCGCCGTCAAGGGAACTACGAAGTGCGCCTTCGCAGGGTCGTTGCGTCGAGGCAAAGAAACAATCGGCGACATCGACATCCTCATCGCGACATCCGATCCGGAAGCCGCACGCGAGGCATTCACGAATGCGAAAGGCGTGATGAAGGTCCTCGCGAACGGCGAGAAGAAAGCGTCCATCCGCGTTGCGATCGAAGACGAGTCGAGCCGATGGGGCGCTGAGGACAACACCGCCTTGCAGATCGATCTGCGGATCGTGGACGAGGGTGCATGGGGCGCAGCGCTGATGTACTTCACAGGGTCCAAGGAGCACAATGTCAGATTGCGTGAACGCGCGATCAAGCAAGGGATGACGCTCAACGAGTACGGGTTGTTTAAGGACGATGGGAGTGACAAGACCCCGCCTCAGGATCGCGGAGAGAAACCCCTCGCGTGCAAGACGGAGGAAGCAATCTATACCACGCTCGGTGTGCCCTACTTCCCCCCCACCATCCGCGAGGATCGTGGTGAGATCAATCTGGATAAGACACCCGAGTTGATCCAGATCGAGGACATCAAATCCGAACTGCACTCGCACACGACCGCTTCGGATGGGAAGATGTCGATCGAGGAATCCGCAGCGATTGCCAAGTCGCGCGGGTTCCATACGCTGGCGATCACGGACCACTCGCAATCGTCGGCCGTCGCGGGCGGGTTGTCGCCCGAGCGTTTGCGCAAGCACATTAAGGCGGTGCGCGAAGCAAACAAGAAGATCGAGGGGATCACGATCCTCCCTGGGTCTGAGGTAGATATCCTCGTCGATGGCACACTTGATTACGACGATGATCTGCTCGCGGAGTTGGATGTTGTGGTCGCATCGCCTCATGCGGGGTTGCGCGCTAAGCCCAAGCAAGCAACCAAGCGCTTGCTCAAAGCGATCGAGCACCCGCTCGTACACATCATCGGGCACCCGACGGGTCGGTTGATCGAGCGTCGCCCGGGTCTTGAGCCCGACATGAACGAGATCTTCGCGGCTGCGTTAGAGCACAATGTGGCACTCGAGATCAACTCGCATTGGATGCGTCTTGATCTGCGTGACATTCATGTCCGCGCCGCGGTCGAGGCGGGTTGCTTGATAGCAATCGATTGTGATGTGCATCGAGACGATGATTACGAAAACATCAGGTTTGGTATCCTTACTGGGCAGCGTGGGTGGCTCACCCCAGAGAGATGCCTCAACACTTGGAGTAAACAGAGACTACACAAGTGGTTAGGCTCCAAGCGGTAATGTACTCTCGTGGTCTCGGATGCCTATAATCTTTGCCTGACTCAGCCGGGAGGTCTGTGCAAAGTGCCCCTGTGGAACTGAGTTGGATCTGACAGACCACTCGATTTCCGACAGGAGCTCATATGATTGAAACCCAGCCACGTTATCGCGCCATTACACTCGCGAATGTGTCCAAAGTTCCACAATGGGAAACTTTGGACCCTGAACTACGCGAAGCCGTCGAGACCGTGGCTCGGGTGCTCCCGTTCCGAACAAACGCATACTTGATGGACGAGTTGATCGATTGGGACCGTGTGCCCAACGACCCGATCTTTCAACTCACTTTTCCCCAACGGGAAATGCTTGAAGATGGGCAATATGCTCGCGTCCGTGATGCGATTGAACGTGATGCAAACAAAGATGAGATGAACGAGATCATCAACGAGATTCGCATGGAACTCAACCCGCACCCAGCGGGTCAGATGACGCACAACGTGCCGCACATCAACGGCGAGCCCATCCCCGGGATGCAACACAAGTATCGTGAAACCGCGCTGTTCTTCCCGAGCCAAGGACAGACCTGCCACGCGTACTGTACTTTCTGTTTCCGTTGGGCGCAGTTCGTGGGGATGGACGGGCTCAAGTTTGCGAATAAGGAAGCGGATCAACTCGGGCAGTACGTCGCGCAACATCGCGAGATCACGGACGTTCTGTTCACCGGCGGCGACCCAATGGTCATGAAGGCGAGAGTCTTTGAAAAGTATGTCGACCAGCTATTAGAGATCGATCATGTCCGGACTATCCGTATTGGTTCCAAGTCCCTCGCGTACTGGCCGCAGCGCTATGTGACGGACACGGACGCGGACGACATGCTACGTCTCTTCGAACGAATCGTGAACGCGGGCAAGCAAGTCGCGTTCATGGCGCATTGCTCGCATCCTGTTGAGTTCGATCCAGAAATCGCGCGAACCGCAATCTCGCGTATCCGCTCAACGGGCGCAAACATCCGGATGCAATCGCCGGTGATTCGTCACGTAAACGACGATCCGATGGCATGGCGTGACATGTGGCTCACAGGGACACGACTCGGAATGGTCCCTTACTACATGTTTGTAGAGCGGGATACCGGCGCGAAGAACTATTTCGAAATGCCTCTCGAACGGTGCTGGGAAATCTTCCGGGAAGCCTACCAACGAGTGCCGGGTACTGCGCGCACTGTGCGTGGGCCAAGCATGAGTTGTCACCCCGGCAAGGTCCACGTCCTCGGGATCACGGAAATCGCAGGACAGAAGGCATTCATGCTTGAGTTCCTCCAAGCACGCAAACCTGAACTCGTTCGTCAGCCGTTCTTCGCGAAATATGATCCATATGCGACATGGTTCGATCAACTCGAACCATTTACTCAGAACGATGTGCCGTTCTTCCAACGCGATCTCGATACCGTTGACCTGAGTGTTTCGATCTAAGCAGTATCGGAAGACAAGATACCAACCTGCCGCGCACAGAATGCGCGGCTTTTTCGTATGATTCGCGAAAATTCTTTCGTGATTTATCACAACAGCTGCGAAGTATTGCCTGCACCACAACTTGCCCGCAATAGAGCTCTTACCCCACAATTCCGCTTTCTTCATTGTGATAGCAAGTGCTTTCGCTGAGTGTTCCTTTGAGTATTTTTAGAAAGTAGGTTCGGTGCTCGTGCTCAATGCACGAGAGGAACAGCAACACAGAAAGGACAACGCATGTTTGGAACACGCATGAACGCATCGGGATGGGTCTCGGTCGCGGCGATCGTCGCAACCAGCGGGCAAGTCTTCGCGTTCCCGAGTTGGATCGGGGTCTACGGGTCGTACGCGCACCATGACACGAGCAACCCGGGGACCTTCACGATCCTGATGAATCAGGACTACTACGGGCTGCACGCGGAGATTGGGATCCGCGTCAACGGCGGATCGTGGACGACGCACCAGATGAGTTACGGCGGGAACACGGCGGGCAACTCGATCTGGACATACATCCCCGCGACGAGCTACGCCCCCGGGAGCACGATCGAGTATTACTTCCACGGGTACGACGATTGGGGCGGGCACATTTACGATAACAATGGCGGGAGCAACTACTCGCTTACCGCGTCGCTGATCGCATCGAGCAAATCGGGAATGGGCGCTTGGGTCGATTCGGGAGACACCACATTCCGCGTCTGGGCACCCAACGCGACGAGTGTTTCCGTGGCAGGCTCGTTCAACTCGTGGAGCAGCAGCGCCAACCCGCTCGTGAGTGAAGCCGGGGGGACGTGGTCCGTCGATGTGCCCGGGGATCTCCGCAGCGAAACGTACAAGTATGTTATCGACGGAACACTCTGGAAGAACGATCCGCGCGCGACGGATGTCACAAACTCTGTCGGCGATTCAATCGTGACGTTGCCCGACACTTACTCGTGGACATCATTCTCCACCCCGGGGTGGCAGGACCTGGTCATCTACGAGATGCACATCGGGACGTACAACGATGCGCCCGGCGGAAACCCAGGCACGTTCCAGACTGCGATCACCAAACTCGATCACCTTGAGGACATGGGGATCACAGCGGTGCAGTTGCTCCCAATCGCGGAGTTCGCGGGTGATTTCTCGTGGGGGTACAACCCGGCGCACCCGTTCGCGCCAGAGAGCATCTACGGCGACCCCGAGGATGTCAAGGACTTCGTAGACGAGTGTCATCAGCGCGGCATGGCGGTCATTGTCGATGTCGTGTACAACCATCTGGGTCCGAGCGATCTCGATATGTGGCGCTTCGACGGGTCGTATACCGGGAGTTATGGCGGGATCTACTTCTTCCAAGACTGGCGCGCCCCTACCCCTTGGGGACACACACGCCCGGACTATGGGCGCGGCGAGGTCCGTACCTACCTGCGTGACAACGCGATGTACTGGCTCGATGAGTTCAATACCGACGGGCTGCGCTGGGATTCAACCGTTAACATCCGCACCCAGAACAACGGCGGCGGCGGGAGCATCGCAGAGGGGTGGTCGTTGATGCAATGGATCAACAACGAGATCGACGCGAACTCCGGGTGGAAGATCTCGATCGCGGAAGATCTTCAGAACAACGATTACATTACCAAGACAACAGGCGCTGGGGGAGCGGGGTTTGACTCGCAGTGGGACGCGGACTTTGTCCACCCCATCCGCGAGAACATCATCGAATCGACTGACGCGAACCGGGATATGTATGAGGTCCGTGACGCAATCGCGAAGATCGACAATGGCGATCGACTCAAGCGGGTGATCTACACCGAGAGCCACGACGAGGTCGCCAATGGACACGCGCGTGTCCCGGAAGAGATCTGGCCCGGAAATGCGAGTAGTTGGTACTCCAAGAAGCGCTCGACACTCGGCGCGGTTCTCGTCTTCACCAGCCCGGGCATCCCGATGATGTTCCAAGGGCAGGAGTTCCTCGAGGACGGGTACTTCGCGGACACCGATCCGCTCGACTTCTCCAAGGCGACAACGTACTCGGGTATTGTGGATTTGTACACGGATCTGATCGGGCTCCGTAAGAACGCAGGCGGGAAGACGGCTGGTCTCAAAGGGAATGGCGTGAACGTGCATCACGTCAATAACACCAACAAACTCGTCGCGTTCCATCGTTGGGATAACGGCGGCACGGGCGATGATGTCATCGTCGTCGCGAACTTTTCTGGTACGGGGTACTCGAGCTATAACGTTGGTTTCCCAAGTGGAGGCACATGGAAGGTTCGTTTCAACTCCGATTGGAGCGGGTACGACTCAGGGTTCAGCAACTGGTACGCGTACGACACCGTTGCGAGCTATGGGGCGAAGGATGGCATGAGCTACAACGCGAACGTTGGAGTCGGGCCGTACTCGGTGATTATCCTCTCGAAAGATTGATACGATTCAGTACAAACTGATTCTCTCTGAACGCCCGTCGAGACTTCGGCGGGTATTTTCTTTTCACAAGATCGCGAAGATGATGGGCAACGAGATCAGCAGCAGGAACAAGATCGTTGCGATGATGCCAACGATCGCGAAGAGCCCAATGATCGGATGATTCTTATCGATCATCCCCGAGTTCTCCGGCACGTAGGCGATGAGTGGTTGGGTGTGCGTGCACTCGATGCATGTCACGGATGCGCGATCGAGCGTGAGCCCCTGCAACGAGTAACCACACTTTGTACACACAAGGGGCTTGAGCGCGTATTTCTTGCCCGGGAGATATGTCGGCTGCCCATCAGATCGCATCGCGGAGTCCTTGGCCATCTCAAAACCACGTCGCCGCATGATTGCTTCTGCCTGGATGATCGAGCTCGCACGAACGGTGATCGTCTCCCAGGGCGTATGTGTTTCTCCAATCGGGCGAACTTTGATCTCCCAGACGGGTTTCTCGGGTTGGGATTCCTGCGTGGACATGGTTCAACTCTATCCGATCCAAGGCCCTATGATGTTCCGGCTGCGGTCACGGCCTTGACTCGAAACACGAACCCACGATGCACAACCTCGTGCGGGAGTTTTTATGTTCGATCGAGTCTCTGATAGTTTCAATGGCGTCTTCAAGAAGCTCTCCGGCAACTCCACCATCTCCGAGTCCAATGTCCGCGAGGCGATGGATGAGGTCCGCAACGCGCTGCTCGAAGCGGATGTCCACTACGAGGTGGCTGAGACGTTCTGCGCCAAGGTCCTCGAAGACGCGAAGGGACAAGAGGTCACCAAGTCGCTCAAGCCCGGTCAGGAGATGATCGGGATCGTGCATAAGCGACTGATCGAGCTGTTCGGCGGCGATCCAGAAGCGAAGGAACAACCCGCGCCTCCCGGGATCATGAAGATGTCGCCCGGCCCCACCGTCATCATGATGTGTGGATTGCAAGGTTCGGGGAAGACAACAACCTGTGGCAAGCTCGCAGGCGTGCTCAAAAAACAAGGTCGATCGGTCATGCTCGCGGCTGCGGACCTCCAGCGTCCCGCAGCGGTCGATCAGCTCGAAACCGTCGCGAAGCAGGCCAATGACGAACTCCCCGGCGGATCGCAGGTCCATTTCTACGGCGAGCACGACAAGACTGCGGAGTACGGCAAGGCCGTCGGCGTCGCGATCAAGGTCTGTCAGAACGCACTCAAGGAAGCCAAGGCGAAGGGCGTCGATGTCCTGATCCTCGATACCGCGGGTCGTTTGCATGTGAACGACGAGCTCATGCACGAGCTCAAGGGCGTGCGCTCGATGCTTAACCCGCACCACACCTTCCTCGTCGTCGATGCGATGACCGGGCAGGACGCGGTCAACAGCGCCAAGTCCTTCCATGAGCAGCTTGCGGTCGACGGCGTGATCCTTACCAAGTTCGACTCCGACACCCGCGGCGGTGCCGCGTTGTCCGTCAAGGAAGTCACCGGCGCCCCGATCCGGTACATCGGTGTGGGCGAGAAGCTCGATGCGCTTGAACCCTTCCACCCGGAACGCATGGCTGGTCGGATCCTCGGGATGGGCGATGTGGTCTCACTCGTCGAAAAGGCGCACGCGGAGGTCTCCGAAGAGGAAGCTGCGGCACTCGAAGAGAAGATGGCCAAGGGCGAACTCGACATGGAGGACTTCCTTCAGCAGATGAAGATGATGCGCCGCATGGGGTCGATGAAATCGCTGCTTGGGATGCTCCCGGGTGTTGGGTCGGCGATCAAGGGCATGGACTTCGACGAGAAACAGCTCGATCGCACCGAAGCGATGATCCTCTCGATGACGCCCAAAGAACGCAAGAAACCCGACATCATCAAGCACTCGCGCAAGGTGCGCATCGCGAGCGGATCGGGTTCGGACCCAAACCAGGTCGGGCAGCTGTCCAAGCAGTTCACCATGATGAGCAAGGTGATGAAGCAGATGGGCTCGATGGGCGCGGGCGGGAAGATGGCCGCAGCCAAGGCGATGAGCGGCGCACTCGGTGGTGGCGGAGGCATGCCGGGCATGGGCGGCATGGGCGTGCCCGGATTCTCGATGAAGAAGTCCACCAAGTCCAAGAGCATCAAGAAGCGGAAGAAGAGAAAGTGAGAAGAAGGGACGAGCCACTAGCCATCAGGGATCAGGGAAGAGGAGCTTGGTATGCCGGTATCGACACTTGGGTTTGATGCGGATCGGATCGCGGGGATCTCGGAAGACTTGTTCGAGATGCAGGAGTCGTTTGTCGCGAAGGCACGCAAGGAGGGAGCGTGGTCGCGCAAGCAGATCCTTGGGCACCTCATCGATAGCGCGAGCGTGAACCATCAGCGCATCATTGAGGCGCAGATCAACGACTCGATTGTGTTCGATGGCTACAAGCACGAGCAATGGGTCGATCTTCAGGGGTACCAAGAGCAGGACTGGGAAGAACTTGTCACGCTTTGGAGTGCGATCAATATGCACATCTGCGCCGTCGTTGAACGCATCCCAACGGATGTACTCGACAATCTGCACAATGAGCACTCGTACGCGCGTACCGCGTTCCGCGAGTTGCCATCGGATCAGCCCTCATCGCTCGGGTATCTGATCGAGGACTACTTTGCGCACCTGCAGTATCACCTGGATCAGATACTGGAGAAGTGATCACTCAATCGGCAGCGGATCATCCGCACGCCCTTCCGCCCATTCCTTGAAACGCGGCCAGAAGATCTCCTGGATCAGGATCTTCACGCACGCCGCGATCGGGATCGCGATCAGCAACCCGAACACGCCGAACAACGCGCCGCCCGCGAGGGATGCGAAGAGGATCGTCGGGGTATCCATCCCGGTGCTCTTGCCCTGGATCATCGGGGTCCAGACATAGTCGTCGAGTGCCTGTCCGAGGAAGTAGATCCCCGCGGGGGCGCCGACGATCCACCACCACTCCCCTCGGAATCCGTCGTGCCCTTGCAGCGCGAGCAGTGAAACCGAGATCGGTAACCCGATGAGCGCGAGGTAGGGAACAATCGAGAGGATCGCGACGACGGGGCCGAGGATGAACGCGCCGGGAACACCGATGAGGAAGTACCCGATCGAGAACACGATCCCCTGAATGAAAGCGATGGTGATGCGCCCGCGGATGAATCCCGAGATTACCGCGTCAAACTTCTGCAAGAGATCAATGATCCGATCACGGTTTTTATCGGGAAGGAGCTTGGTCCCGAACTGTTTGAGTTGGACCCACTCCGTTGCGGTAAAAAAGAAGAAGAACGCGGTCACGAACGCCATGAACGACAACCCGAACGCGGCACCGATGATCCCAACGATCCGGTTCACGAGATCCATGCTCACACTCGCGGTGGTCTTCGCGATCTGTTCCTGATTGGTCGCGATCCAATCGATCGCGGCGTCGAGCGCTCGACCCATCGAGGAGTCTGAATCTGTTTCAGATTGACGGACTTCGTCGTACACCCACAGGAATGCGCCGGGGACGGAATCCGTGTCCGATTCGTCCTCTCCCGCAAGTTGGACACGCGCCGCGTCCGCGTCCTGCTGCTTGAGCGCTTCGTTCACGCGATCGACGTTGGAGATCGTATCCGTCGTGAAGGTCAGCAACTGACCCGCGGCATACGCGCCCCCGACCATGACGGGCAGGACGACACAAGTGATGAGGATGACCATGATCGAGATGACCGACACCCGGCGCGATGCCCCGAACTTGTTCATGAGCCAACAGATCACCGGCTCGAACAAGTACGCGAGCAGTATCGCGAGCAGCAAGGGCACCGTCACGACAGAGGTCTTCTGTCCGATGATGATCAGCGCGAAGATCCCCAAACCGAGCAGCACATCGCGGATGGGCTGCATCTGCCATAGGTGCATCCGCGACCAGTTGGGCGCTTCTTTATCGTTCTTGGTGATCGTGCTTTTGGACTCTTCGGACATGCAGATAGCATAGCCCAAATCGTAAGATCGCGCGAGTGATGTGTCTTGATCTCAGGAGTTGATCGTGATGGGTCGGTTCCCGCGTGATGGATCGGGGAAGACATCGTCGAAGTCGTACACGCCGTCGAAGTCGTCGAGTTCGTCCTCTTCCGTTGTGCGCATCAGACCCGCGTCCACCATCGCGAAGATGATCTTCCCGAAGTCGATGGTGTAGTAGATGCCCCACTTGTTGAGCACGGACTTGGCCATCATCCCGTACCGATCAATCGCGTACTCCTTGAGCCCGATGCACAACTCGTGCCCGGACACATGGCGCGACTCGTCGGACAAACCGAGCTCAAGCAAGGTCTCGTCGTCACGATTGCCGTGGACCATGTCCACGGTGTGCGCAAGCCCATCTCGGATGAACGGGAAGCACAACGGGGAGTACCCACCGGCCCGGTCCATGATGTCCTTGAGATCGATCTGTACGTCTTGACTGCTCATTGCACACCTACTTGCACACGTTGCGTGCGTGCATTATTCTATGCGCCCTTTTCTCTATCGGAAAAGGGGTGGTTCTCATTGCATCTTTTCGCACCCGGAATCAGCGCGGATCCACCCGAGTCACCCATCGGAGGGGTTTGTCCACCCAATCTTGCGCACTCCCGATCCCAACGCGAGGCGTGCACTCGACATCCTTATCCTGAATCCCAACCCCTTGCGAGATGGTAATCTGGAGAGATTGGAGAAGATCGATGCCGTCCAAATCACGATCAATCGCGAACGCCTGGCATAGTTTTCCGGGACCGTCGCACAGATGACGATCTCTTAATGGATGCTTGCGGGGCTTGGTCGTGCGGAGTGATCGCATCGTCTCCACGCCTGATTGAGGGAACACCGCCCGGATCAGCACTGCTGCGGGATGATCCGCCCGCAGGCACGACACATTGAAACAGTGGTGCATCCCGTAGGTGAAGTAGACATATGCCGTGCCCGGCTTTGCCCACATCGACTCGTTGCGCGCGGTTCTCCGCCCACCGAACGCGTGCGATGCCCGATCCTCCGGCCCGACATACGCCTCGGTCTCGTAGATGAACCCGGACAAACGCGTGCCGTCGTCGAGGGTGCGCTCAAGCACGCACCCGAGCAGGTCCCGCGCGACGATCGGCGCTGGGCGTGCGAAGAACGCCTCATCGAGTTGGGGCTCGCGTTGGGATTGGGCTCGGTGCATCGGGTGATTGAACGCCAACGAACGCATCGGGGCAACGACGCACGCACAAGGAGTAACGCATGTCATCTGGGATCATCACGCGGCTCGGCGCATTCACCGGGATTCTGGTACTCGCGATGGGGTCACTCATGATCGCATCGTGTCGGCATCACGCGCTCACGCTCCGCGATCAAGCCGAGCGGGTCCGCGTCCCCTACTTCCCGAAGATCAGCGCGGAGAACCTCAACAAAGAGAAGGTCACCCTCCCGGACGACTTCAACGGGAGCCCGCTGCTCGTCCTCATCGCGTACAAGCAGAAGCAACAGCTCAATGTCAACACCTGGCTCGATCGGATGGACGAGATCGAGTCCGCGATACCCGGCGTCCAGATCATCGAGACCCCCACCATCTCCAGCGGCAAATGGGGATGGATGGCCGGGTTCATCGACGGCGGCATGCGTTCGGGTATCCCCGACACCGAAGCACGCGCCCGAACCATCACGCTCTACACCGATGTGAGTTTGTTCAATCAGGCACTCAATATCGAATCGGTGGACACGATCTACGCGCTGCTGCTCGATGAGGACGGAGAAGTGATCGAGATGGTTGAGGGGGACTACTCGCCCGAAAAGCTCGACGCACTCCGCGTGAACTGATGCTGATTTTCGCGTGCTCGCCTACGATCCCGTTGAGGAACGGAGCGTAAGGAGAGCACCATCATGAACACTCGATTCCAACCCGAGAGACTGTCTACCGAATCGTACCGCGCGATGTACAACTTCGAGTTGTCCTTCGTGAATTGCGCTATTGAGCTCCCATTGCGTGAGCTCGTCAAGCTCCGCGCTTCGCAGATGAACCAGTGTGCGTTCTGCATCGACATGCACTGGAAGGACGCCCGCGCCGGTGGTGAGTCCGAACAGCGTCTGTACGGGCTCAGCGCATGGGAAGAAAGCCCGTACTACACCGATCGCGAACGGGCGGCGCTCCGTTGGACCGAAGCCGTCACGCACCTCCACGTGGGCGGTGTTCCCGACGAGGTCTACAACGAAGTATCCGCTCATTTCTCCGAGAAGGAACTGAGCGATCTCACCGGCGTGATCGTCGCGATCAACGCGTGGAACCGGTTCGCTGTGGCGAGCCGGGCGCACGCGGGTGACTATCAGCCGCAGGGTGTAAACGCCTGAAGATAAACCGAGTCAATGAAAAAGGGCGATCGTCATGATCGCCCTTTTCTATGCATTCTCAACCGAACTCACGCATACGCGTGCAACCCAGGCAGCAGCAGGTTCACCCCAAAGTAGGTCCAGAGCATCACGATGAACCCCGCAACACTCAGCCACGCCGTGGTGAGTCCGCGATCCTTGAGGTTCATGAATCGCACATGGATCACGATCAGGTAGACGATCCAGGTGACGAGCGCCCAGGTTTCCTTCGGGTCAAACGCCCACCAGCGACCCCACGAGTGATCCGCCCACCATGCGCCGAGGAGGGTCCCGACGCCGAGCGTCCAGAACGCGAGTTGGAGGATTGTCATCGTCGCGGTATCGAGATCTTTCAGGGTCCGCTGCACGCCCATGGGCTTGGCTGCGGATCCATCGTCGATCGTGCTCAACGCGCCCGTCGCGAGCGCGGGCGCCTCGCCCTTGGCGAACTTCGCGCTGTAGTAGGTTCCCAGATAGAACAGGCTCACGATAAACCCGAGCGTGATGAGCCCGTAGCTCGTGAGCACCGTCGTTACGTGGTACTTGAGCAGCACCGAGGTATTGAGGATCGCGGCTTCGCGTTCGATGGTTTCGCCGGGGATCCCCGTGGTGGTCGCGGTGATGAGGATCAGGAACCCCGTCCCCGCCGCGGCTGCGCCGAACAACCACTGCTTCTTCCACAGCATCAACCCCGCACCGACGAGGGCCGCGAAGAACGAGATCCCCGTCATGGACTCGAACTGGTTCTGGATCGCGAACCGTTCCGCGATGAGTGATCGAAGCGTGAATCCGAACCCGTGGAACCCGATCGCGATGAACAACAACACGACGCCGAGCATCGCGAGCCACTTGCGACCCGTCCCGAACGCGAGGATCAGCGCGACGAGCGAGAGCAGGTAGACCCACAACCCGATCTCGAACGCGTGTGTCTTGTTGTATATCGCTTCGAGCTTGGGGCTCGCGGCTTGTTGGGTCTCGGGGTTGATCTGCGCGAGCGCGTCCGCGAGTTGTTGCGCTGCTTGGTTCACGCTTTCCGCGTCGCTCGCACGCCACGCAAGGGTGAGTTGGGTCACCGCTTCGCGTGCGGGGGTGCTCGGCGCCATCGTTCCCAGATGTTTCCACGGATCGTCCGCGTTCTCAGGCGCGATGACATTGAGATTCACAACCGAGTTCAGGAAAAGGTTCTTGCTCTGATCGAGCTTGCCCACGGCACTGCGAAAGGGCTCGGACGATTCGTATTTCGCAAACGCCGCTTCGATGTACAGATCCGCCATGCGGGGCGAGACCATCCCGGTCTTCAACCACCCCTCGCGATTAAACGCGCGTCCTTCGTTGCGTGGGTCCTGTTCGTGCTCGTAAAGGATCGCTTGACGCAAAGGGAGATAGTTGATCCCGAGCACCGGGCGATCGAGGTAGTAGATCGGATCGATCATGATGTCAAACAACGTGAACATCGGATCGTACTTGATCTTGTCAACGGACTTGGTCGTGCCGTCGGGGTTCTGCTCGACGACGAGATCGAAGAGCTTGGACTTGCCCGTCAACCGCGAGACCGTCTCGTCCGCGAGGGTCGAAAGGATCTTGACACGCCCGTTATGAAACACCGTCACGGTATCCAACGGCGACAAATCGACCGCATCCGCGAACGCGGCCTTCTCTTCGATGCTCAGCCCCAACGCGACAGGTTGCCCAAATGGATTGACCATCTGTTCGGCCCCGCCAGAGACAATCTGCGATTCGGGGTGCGCGTTCCCATCGGGCGCTTGGGCGAACGCTACGAGCGTTGTACACGCAAGAGCGATGAGACTGAACCATGTGAGGGCCATGCGATTCATGCTTGTGCCTCCTTGGGCTTGTCCTTCGCGTGCATTGCCGCGAGTCGACGCTTCTCGCGTCGCACCAGATATGGCTTGAAGTAGAACGCCCATGGGATCCCAATCGACATCAGGATCGAACCGAACGCGATGATATGGATACCGGGGTTGTTCCCAACACCCAGGATCGTAAAGTTCGCGCGGGGTTCATCGAGCATCCCCTGATCGACGAGCTGTTGGGACTGTTCCCAACCGCTGCGATCCCAACCGGATTGCGAGAGCTTGAACTGATTCGGGTCCATGCCCGCACGCAGGCGCGTGAGAGTATTCGTGATCCAAGACTTGTTTGGATCCCAATGGAACGGAGCACGCAGCGGATTGTTGAGTTTAACGACGTGCTCGAAAGATTCAAACTCGGGTTTGGGTCCGCCATAGAACGGGTTGGGCATGACACGAACGATTGATTGATAATCGCGCGGCGCCCCGCGATGGTCGTACGCGATCATCTCGAAGTCCACGAGCGCCAGCTCGAACCCCGGGAACTCGCGCTGATAGCGTCCAAAGACCAGCATGATGTTGCGTCCATCTGGGAGCGCCACCTTGGTGCGTTGTTCCTGCTGAATCGAGACGTACTGAGCGAACGGGAGCCAGACAATCTTGGACCATGCTTCACGTTGCTCGGTTGCGTCCAGTGAGAGCTCGACACCAACGAATGCTTCACGATATGAACCCGCGACGGACTTATCCCGATCCTTCATCGGCACCGGGATCGGGCGCTGGAACGACGCTGCGTGCTCCCAGCTCGCGCTCATATGTAGATCAAGACGATCGTTCTCGGGGTTCGGGATCAGATCGAGCAACCAGTTGTCATTAAGATTCGCAACAGTGCGCATCGTCCCCGTCGGCTGACGGACGATCGCGCGGATGGTTGGTTCGCCGTCGTCGCTCTCTTGCTCGTCTAGATAAATCTGCAGCTTGGATGCATCAATATACGAAACCCGAATGCTTGGGTCGGGATCGGTCCGTACAGGACGCCCGCCTTCGCCGGGGTTCAGGTCTTGATTGAGTTCGGGGAATCGATGGAACACCCAACGCGTGAATCGCTTCTCGGGCTCATCGCCCGACGCGGCCTTGATCAGTGTAAGGATCGCAACGGAACTCGTCGCGTCCTCGTACCCCGGGGTGATGATCGGGAACGGGGGCTCGGGTGCGAGCTGATCAACGACTACAGTCCAGTCCGTATTCACCAACGGGATCCGTGTCCCGGGCGCGACTGGGACCGCGACGCGGGTACTTGTACCGGGGATCTCGATGATCAAACCGTGTTGGAACTCAACGCGGAAGTCCTGACGCAGATCATTCCATCGCTGCGCGTCCATGTTGCGGGTGTACTCAATCGCCATCAGATCGTTGAAACGGATCCGATTTGCCGGCTCGGACAGGAAGAAATTGAAGAAGAAGATCGGATCCGATTCTTGCACGATCCCCTCGGGAGCGTTGCGGGTGAAGTGCAGATCCACCTTGCGATACGGGTTCTGCTCATCTTCAAGATACGTGTCGGATTGGTACCACTCGTCTTCCAAGGTCGCGTAGGGCGCAAACCCGACTATACGGAACTGAATGTCCGGATCAACGAGCGTGCCCGGCCCAGTAGGAACGTCCTGATCGAGCGTGCGTCCCTTATCCGTGTTCTCAATCTCGCGACCCATGATGTCCGAAAGTGTCTTGACACCTCCGGGCATCCCCGCCTCGAGACCGTACGCGTTGTACAGCGGGAGCTCATTGAGCGGGCGCTGCTCAAAGCGAGGCTGGGCGTTGGGTGTACGCGCCTGCGCGACGTACAACGTCACATCTTCACGATCGTAAAACGCACGCTGCGCCGGTCCCTGGAGCGTGTCCGTCCCCGCGGGGAGGAGGGTGTCGCCTTCGAGCTTGAATCGTTGATAGAAGATCGATCCGAGCGCAATGATGACGATCCCTGTGTGCACACTCAAGACGCCGAGGTTTTTAAAGTTGAACTCGATGCGTCGGATCGTCGCAACGATCATGTTGATCACAAACAGGATCAGCGCCAGACGCATCGGCCACCACGCATAGAACTCGAGCTCCGTCATCTCAAGCATGGGCAATCGACGCACGGTCGTGGACTTGTACTCCTCCACGATCGAACGGAACAACATGAACCCAGACCCGTCCGATGTGTGGTACTTGAGGTTCGGCCAGATCGCGCTGCGCCAGAGCAGGGTCAACCCGAGCCCCATCGTGATCACGACGAGGAACATCACGATGAACCGCAGCCCCTTGTGTTGGTCCCCCATCCCCTTGCGGACGATGTAGAGCGTGATCATGATCGGCACGCCGAGCAGGATGAGATACATCCCCGACACAATGAGTAACGTTGGAATCCGCGCGATCATCCCTACCGGTACAGACGCAAGGGTCGCGTACAACGAGACGAAGAGCAACAGCACCACCGCGAGGGGGATCGAACTAAATGCGCGAAGAACGAGACGCAAAGGTGTCCACGCACCCGTGAGGTTCGCGTCTTCCCATGCCTTATTGCGGTGCCATTTTTTACTCATCGGAGTATGCCTGCTCCATTCTTATTTAACAGGAACGATACGCATCAAATCGTAATTCTTCCTGATTTTGATCCACGAAAGAGCCAAGTTGGGCATGCTTTTGAGTTCATCACCGCTTCCCATGGGTTCGATGTATCCCCACATCCGGCGCAGTCGATCCCCAAAATTCCGATGGGTTGTGCGCCGCGTTTCAGGGAGAACCGATCTGGATCGATCCCCAGCGACGATGCGCCATTGCGTGTTCCCATCGTCAGCAAACGGATCGGATCGTGATCGCCCTGCTCCCAGAGCAGCCGCATGTCGTCGAGCGTGCTCATGCGATCAGGGGTGTCGAGATTCACGATCGAATCCGTACCTAAACACACGTTCACCCCTGCATCGATCATGTCACGGTACCGGTGCGCGCCGAAGTGTGACTTTGCTCCGAAGTACGCGCTCGCGCGTGGGCAATACGCGACACTCGTGCGTGTCCGCGCGAGGATCTCGATCCCTTGATCGGTTGCATCGTTAACGTGCGCGACGAGCATGGGCGATGTACCCAAGACCTCTTCCAAGTGCTCGATGGGGTGGTTTCCCTTCCCGATCGCGTCGAGGATCGAATCATCCCATACGCCCAATCGCTCGAGCATCTCGCGCTGTGGTCCCGTTGCGTGCGCGATGAACTCGCGTTCCTCTGGGGTCTCCGCGAGATGGGTACTGACAGGGATCCCACGTGACACCGCTGCACGGGCGATCCATCGGTACACCCCGAGGTCAATCGTGTTCGTCGCGTGCGGCTGGAGACCGAAATGAACTCCCGATCCCTCCATCGCATGGATCAAGGACGGCGCGTGATCGTGCAGGAATGCATCGATCCGTTTGATGATCCCAGGCGCGCTCTTCCCAATACCGAAAAACTCCAGATACGACACCCCCATAAGGGGTGAGCCCGCGAGCGTCCGTGCAGGGGATTCTGTTAATCGTCCACCCGGGGCGCCCGCGATGTCCCCCACCGCGATCACGCCCCCAGCGAGAGACCGTTCGATCCCGAGTCGAACGCATCGCGCGATGTCCTCATCCGTTTGGGCGCGATTCATTCGGATCATGTCGACCCATTGCACAAACCCGTCGCCTGGCTCGTGGGGTTGTGGGCCGATGTGCGTCAGATCCAGGTGCGTGTGCGCATTCACGAGCGCGGGCATGAGCATCTGTTCATACAATGTCAGTACTGGCACACTGGGGTCATTGAGTTCTTCTGGGATGTCACTCGTCTTACCACAATATCGAACGATGACCCCGGATGGATCGCGTTCGAGGATCAGGGTGGCGTGTTCAATGATCCCGATTTCTGGATCCGCGATTGCTCGCGCGTCGACCCGTACCCGGTCGGTCGGTGCAGGTCTTTTTGGAGAATCAGACAGCCACCCGTGCAGGAGCGCATCCGAGTCGTACGGGGCGTGTTCGTCGCGTGGCGCGGGATTCATGCCAAGAGATCATATGTGCCGATTCGAGTTGGGCTGCGATGTGTGTGATTCTCTCTGAACAGCGCTGCACGCGGCACTCGGGTCTCATACCATGTAGGAGTCGCGTACGCACCGCGCGGGGTTCGCGTTGATGCGCCGCAGAATGTACTGACCAGGAGCAGATCATGAAGATCACCCATCGCATCGCAAACGGCCGCACGCTCGCCCTGACCACCCTGCTCGTCACTGTCGCGGGTCTTGGGACCGGGTGTGTGAGCCAGCAGGAATATGACCGTCTCTACGAGACAAACCAATCGCTCAGGAGCCAAAACCAAGACCTCCAGAACCGGTTGGGCACCCTTGAGTCGAATAACTCGCAGCTCCAGGGGTCCGCAGGTGATGCACAGGGCGTCATCGGGCGTCTTCGCAGCGAGAACAGCACCCTCCGCGATCAGCTCGCAGCATCGCAGAACGCGTTCACGTCCCTCGAGGATCGGATGAACACGCTGTCGATCGTTCAGCTCGATCCCGCGACGGATCGTGCGTTGAGCGATCTCGCGTCGCAGTACCCTGACATGATCATCTACGACGGCGAGCGTGGGATGCTCCGCTTTGTCTCGGACCTGACCTTCGCGTCGGGTTCGGATCAGGTCCAGTCGTCCGCGATGGACTCGCTCAAGACCCTCGCGAGCGTGCTGAGCAACAACGCAGCGAGCAAGTACGACGTCGAGATCGTTGGGCACACAGATGATGAAAAGCCCGGCGCAAACACTCGCCGAAATCACCCCACCAACATGCATCTCGCTGCACATCGTGCGATCTCTGTCCGCAATGCGCTCGGGCAGGCAGGTCTTGATTGGAGTCGGATGAGCGTGATGGGTTGGGGTGAGCATCGCCCGATCATCGCAAACAACCCCGGCAAGGGCACCCCCGCGAACCGACGAGTCGAGATCTACCTCGTCCCGTCAACCCGCAACGAGGCGCTCTCGAGCCCATCGATCGAAAACGTTGCACCGAGCAACAACGCGTCGCAGCCGGTCGATACGCGCCCGAAGATTGACCCAACCAAGTAATCTTCTGAATCAATCTAGACAAAGGCCATGTGCATCGCACATGGCCTTTTTTCGTGGATTCACATCACTAGTTTCGGATGCTCAGGCGTCTTCTGTTACGCGTGCGGGTGCGATCGCGAAGAAGAACGAGACGACGAGCATGAGGAACCCGCCCGCAGCAACCGGCAACGTCCATCCCGCGTCACGGAGCGCCTGGCGTTCTTGTGTGATCGGAGGCGGGCGATTCGTCACCTTGATCGCGCTACCCCACTGCCACGTGTATTCCTTGATCTCGTCATCCGCACGCTCGGGCTCGGGCTCGCCCTTGAGTTCCGCGTTGACCTGACGACGCATAAAGCTCTTGCCCGATTCGGGGAATCGTTTGGATTCGTGCTCGATGGTGCCGTCGCGTTTGAACTCGTAGAAGTCGTACCGGAACAGGTCCCGGCGGGCTTCGCCGGTGGTCTCGTTCTCGTCGCGTCCGATCCCCTCGTATCGGGGAGCTTTGGCGGGATCGACACCAAATGGGGTTCGGGTCACGATCGCGAGTCGCAATGGGATCTCGTCGGTTGCGATCGCGTCCTCGAACTCTGCGAGGGTGCGTCCGGATCGATCCGCAAAGAAGTACATCCCGAACCATTCACGCTGACGATCGAACAGGGTCGGGAGGGTGTGCTTGGGGGCGTAGACGACATCGAGATCGAGGGTTTCGTCGCCGTAGTTGACGAGCAACCCAAGTGATCCGTCCTCGCGTTTGTGCTCCTCGATGGAGACTTCACGATCCGCGAAGGAGAACCGGGTGCTGACGACTTCGATGTATGCGAAGAGGGGATGATCGACGCGATCATAATACGCGCCGATGCGTTTGGTCAGGCTGACTCCGGCAACAAGGATCGCGATAACAGAGATGGCGGCGAGGATCCACCAGACACCCCGGTTCTCGCGGGGCGTTGTCTTCTTGGTGTTCGTTTCGTTAATGCCCATCGTCGTGGGAGTCGTGAGATCCGTTGGAATCGGGTGCGACGTCGGAGAAAATGCCTGGGGTCAGACCTGTGCGTCCGCGCGACTTGTTCGCGTCAGAAACGTCTTCGTGGTGTCCGAAACCGAGTTGGGAGAAGTAATCGTTCTCGTCAACCGGGTCGCGATGAGTCGCGTGACTGCCGTAGAACTTCTTCCAGAAGTCCTTCTCGGTCTTTCCTTCCGCGATGTACTTCTCGATGCCTTTACGGCGAGCCATGAAGATGATGCCTTCACCGCCGGTATTGACCTTGGGACTCATGCGGACGGAGAACTCATCGTCCGCAGGTGCGGAGTTGAGTCCAACCCCTGTACCGCCGTATGAGATCTCTCCTGCTGCGATCGGGTTCACCATGTGGCGGGACCCAAGATCGATCATCGAGAACCCGAGAAAGAGACCGACACAGAGGAGACAGTAGAGCAAGACGAAGGTATTGAGAACCTTGTCATATTTGAGCTGCATGAAGTAGGCCGCGACAAGGATGCCCTTGATCGTTGCGATGGACATGGCGCCGACGATGTTGACCCACCCGGGGAGGTGGATGCCGAACGCGACTTCTGCCCACGTTTCGAGACGGAAGAACGCGACGGTGAGGAACGTGAAGAACAACAGGATCGCGAGGATACTCACCTGCATGCGCCAATCGGCGATGAAGTGGTGGTGATCGCCGTGGTCTGGGTTGATCCCGTGCGGATCGTCCGGGTCCCACCCGAGTGCTGCCACGTTCTCTGCTTTGGTGTGTTCTGTGTGACTCATGTGTATCTCTTCTCAGTATGAACCGAGGGTTGCATCGATGAACGCGGGGATCAGTGGATCAGGTACAGGAGCGGGAAGAGGAAGATCCAGACAAGGTCAACCAAGTGCCAGTAGAGCGCCGCGTTTTCAACGAGGGTGTACTGGGTTGGGCCGTATGCCTGGTATCGCTTGGCGTAGTAGAGGACGACGCCAAAGAGCGCTGCACCGATGATGACGTGTGCCGCGTGGATCCCGGTACCGATGTAGTAGAGGGACCACCAGAGGGGCTCGTGCGCATCATGTGCGTATGGGTAGGAGAAGAAGGTGCCGGGTGCTTTACCCTGACCAAGCTTGGGGATGTACTCAAACGTGAGCTTGATAAAGATGAAGAGCGCTGCGCACGCGATGGTGACGATGATGTTCACGCGGAGCCAGAACTGCTTGTCGAGTTGGGCACAACGCACAGCGTTCGCAGCGGTCCACGACGAAATCAGCAACACGCCAGTGTTCAGCGCACCAAACTTCCAATCGAGGTAGTGCGATCCGTTTGCCCATGCTTCGGGGTACATCATGCGGAAGACGGCGTATCCACAGAAGATCCCCGCGAAGAGGAGGACTTCGGTGGTGAGGAAGAGCCACATGCCGAGCTTTGCGGCGTCGAACTCTTCATCGCCGGTCCGCCAGTGGTGCCCCGCGATGCGATTGCGCCAGTGCTTCGGGCTTTTGAGGATGCTCTGAGGAACATCGGTCGGGTTGGTGTCAATCATCGTGCTCATGTGTCAGCCCTTGCTTGGACCCGCGTGATCGGCGAGGTCAGCTGCTGGTTGAGTTCAACGGTTCAGTGCGCGGCCTTACCTGCATCAGGATGGATCGGGTAATCCTTGGGGTCCCAATGTGGGGGCACGGTGGTCTCGAAGTCGTACGGGCCGTGCTTGACGATCGGCTCGTGGTGGAAGTTGTGCTCGATGGGTGGAGATTCGCATTCCCACTCG
>SPJK01044610.1_pt1 | contig 29423 bp, 28 predicted proteins | sample 3741771 | NCBI WGS metagenome assembly SPJK01 (sample SAMN10925997, study PRJNA522277) | cold seep metagenome | isolation source: Elba SIP-enriched marine methane seep metagenome, extraction at timepoint T2 | place: Italy: coast of Elba, Mediterranean Sea
CTGAAATGCTGCGCGAAAAAGACCCGAACAAGCTGATCCCGCCGCTGCATGGCGCCCTGCTGAAGAACGAGCAGGACGTTCACTTGTTTGAGCGTTTGGCATTTCTTGCCCGTAGAGAGCGCTAGAGCCACAAAGCGAGGAGCTGATCATGTTCGTTGATTTCTTTTACGAACTAAAGGAAGCCAAGCTACCCGTCACGCTGCGTGAATATCTGACGCTGCTTGAGGCGCTGAAGGCAGGGGTCGTCCGTTTTTCAATGGAGGACTTCTACTATCTCAGCCGCGCCACGCTGGTGAAGGATGAACGTAATCTCGACAAATTCGACAAGGTCTTCGGCTCCTATTTCGAAGGCTATGAATTTGTCGATGAAACCATGATGCCGGACATTCCTGACGAATGGTTGCAGGCGATGGCGGAAAAATTCCTGACGCCCGAAGAAATGGCCGAGATTGAATCCCTTGGTGGTTTTGAGGAACTGATGAAAACGCTGCAAGAGCGTTTGAAGGAACAGGAAAAGCGTCACGAAGGCGGCAATAAGTGGATGGGCACCGGGGGCACCTCGCCCTTCGGCAATAGCGGTTATAACCCTGAAGGCGTCCGCAAAGGCGCAAAAGAAGGGAAACATGGCAAGGCGACCAAGGTTTGGGACAAGCGCGACTATAAAAATCTTGATGATGATGTCGAACTTGGCACCCGTAATATCAAGGTTGCCCTGCGCCGCCTGCGCAAGTTCGCCCGTGAAGGTGCGCAAGACCAGCTTGATTTGGACGACACAATCAAATCAACCGCACATAAGGGCTATCTTGATATCAAACTGGTGGCCGAACGGCGCAACAAGGTGAAGGTCTTGTTGTTTTTTGATGTGGGCGGGTCAATGGATGCCTATATCCGTCTGTGCGAAGAGTTGTTCTCTGCGGCCAAAACAGAATTCAAGCATATGGAATATTTTTACTTCCATAACTGCCTGTATGAACGGGTCTGGAAAGACAATAAGCGTCGCCATGCCGAAACCATGAGCACATGGGACGTCCTGCATAAATATGGCCATGACTATAAGGTTATCTTTATCGGAGACGCGACTATGAGCCCGTATGAGGTGACCTATGCAGGCGGGTCGGTTGAACATTGGAATGAAGAGCCCGGCGCCCAATGGTTGGCCCGCGTGTTCGACATTTACGAAAATGCCGTGTGGCTGAACCCGGTTGCGCAGCAGCATTGGGATTACACCCCCTCTATCGATCTGATCCGTCAGTTGACGTCGGAACGGATGTTCCCGCTGACCCTTGGCGGTATCGACAATGCGATGCGCGAACTCAGCCGCTAAAGACTTTCGTCAAGGCGCTCACCCTTTGGGTGCCTTGACACCTCCCCTATAGATCGCCCATAACCGCCACCCTTCATGCGCTGACATTGGTCGCAGAAGGCAGCTTCCCCACTGGCGGGCAGCGACACTGCCTTTGTTTAGGGGACGATGATGGCAAATCTTGATCGAAAATCGCTATTCCAAAGGCCGGAAACATTATTGTTTCTGATCGCTGCCACCATTCCGGTATCGCTGGAAGTGTGGATGACGCTACTGAACAATTTCGCGATTGAGAAAGCCGCCTTTACCGGCAAGGAAATCGGCATCCTGCAAAGCCTGCGCGAAGTTCCCGGTTTTTTGGCCTTTACCATGGTCTTTCTATTGCTGTTCATCAGGGAGCAACGCTTTTACCTGTTGATGTTGGGCCTACTTGGTTTGGGCACCGCCATCACAGGTTTTTTTCCCACAGCGTTGGGGCTGTACGCGGTGACGGTCCTGATGTCCACCGGCTATCACTTTGCCGAGACCGCGCAGCAAAGCCTGTCGCTGCAATGGACCAGCAAGGCCAATGCCCCAATCGTTTTGGGGCGTATGGTTGCCGCCATGAGCTTTGGCGCGCTGATTTCAATGTGCCTGTTGTTGCTGGCCCGTACAGTCTTCGACATGGACTACACGACGCTGTACCTTATCGCAGGGGGCTGGACCATGGCGGTTGCCCTGTTCGCCAGCTTTGCCTTCCCGCAGTTCGAGGCAACCCACCCGCAGCACAAAACCATCATCATACGCAAACGCTATTGGCTGTATTACACGCTGACATTTTTAAGCGGCGCACGGCGGCAAATCTTTATCGTATTCGCCGCCTTCATGTTGGTCGAAAAATTCCACTACCCTGTGGAATGGATTACCGCCCTGTTCATCCTGAACACTGTGATGAATATGATTATCGCACCGCAAGTGGGCAAGCTGATCGCCCGTTTTGGCGAGCGTAGCGCCCTGACCTTTGAATATGTCGGGCTAATCGGTGTGTTCGTCGGCTATGCCTTTGTTGAGAACCAATATGTTGCAGGCGGGCTATACGTCATCGACCATCTGTTTTTCGCCATGGCGATTGCCATCAAAACCTATTTTCAGAAAATCGCAGACCCTGCGGATATTTCACCGACGGCGGGGCTTGCCTTTACCATCAATCATATCGCGGCGGTGGTCATCCCTGCGCTGTTCGGGTTGATCTGGCTGACCAACCCATCGCTTGTGTTTTTGATTGGCGCGGGCATCGCCGTTATGTCATTGGCGGCATCACGCCTGATCCCGCTGACGCCGCAACCGGGGAAAGAAACAGTCCTTGCTCCGGCAGCAGCACCTGCCGAATAGGTCTAGCGCGCGACCGCGCTGCCCCAATAGTTGAAGCCTGCAAATTTCGGCGTGTTGGGCAGATACATGGTTTGCATGTCGTCTGACTGGAACCCGGCATCAGACATCAAACCGGCGATGTTTCGATTGACGTTGCAGCCACCGGCAATCTTGTTCCAAAACGGGTTAATCCGGTCCTGCCATTTTTGCACATTGGCATCCGGGGCCTTGCCATGTTCGGAATAGACCATGCGCCCACCGGGTTTCAACACACGGCGCATTTGTTCCAGCGCCAATTGCGTGTCGGGAATGGTGCATAACGTATAGGTCATCACGATCATATCAACGCTATTGTCATCAAGGGGAATCTCCTCCCCCTTCAGGCCCAAAAACTCAACATCAAACGGGGCGGCATCCGCCTTGGGTTTGGCAAGGGCGCGCATTTCTTCTGCCGGCTCCAGCCCCCACAGATGTTCAATCTTGCTGCCATCATAAAATGGCAGGTTCAGGCCAGAACCAATGCCAATTTCCAGCACCCGGCCTGCAGCCTCCGGCACCACTTTTTGGCGTTGCTTTTCAATCGGCCCTGCCCCGCAAGCCAGATCAAGAAATTTCGGCAGAATATATTTATCGTAAAAGCCCATGATGGTTCCCTGTCAAATTCACAGTAATAATGTGTGAAGTATGCCACCAAGTTTCAGGGAACGCTACAGGCAGTTCAACCGCGTTAGCGCCAGTCACTGGCACGAAAGCGCAGCAAGGCACTGGGCTGTACATTGCCAATCAATCGCCCCCTGCCGCGCACGGCAATTGCGGCCCCCTTGATCACCCCATCCTGACGCAACTGGGTGGCAAGACGCGCTGCGGGGGCCAGTGCATCCCATGTCTGATCAGGGTCTAGATGGCCATCAATAGCGGGCACCTGATGTTGATGGCCAAGATTATCTGTCATGGGCCGTTCTGTCAGCCGATCAGCACCAACGACGATAGCGAGGCCGATTTGCTGCGCATTTTGTGTGGCAGTAACTGCGTCCTTGGCAAAGCACACCACACCATCGGCCAGCACCCCATCTGCCCACCCGGATATCAACCCGGCAAGCCCCATCCCCCGGACCGCAGGGATCGTCCCCATCGCGCCTAAAGCCTCAAGCTGCGGGTCAGCCAACCATGACGGGTCGGGCAAAAACGGATCAGGCAATTTTGCGCGCATCGCTGCCTGCCCGCCGAGCGAGATCATCACCTGATCGCGCCCTGGCGCAGCGGCCAGAACCTGATCGACAATCTGCGCGCAGTAATGCGCAGGATGCGCGCGCAACGCAACCCCATCACATGGGGGTAGTAATTGTGGATCAATCTGGTCGGTCAGAGCGTCGAGAGGACCGAAAGCAGTTTTAGTCAGCACAAAAATCAGAGATCTTCGGGGGCCAAAGTCATGCTCAACCCATCAAGCGCGGGCTGGAAAATGATCTGACAGGACAGGCGGGAATTATCCTCAACCTCCAATGCGGTATCGAGCATTTCTTCCTCGTCATCGCGCATCTCAGGCAATTTTTCCAGCCAGTCTTCATCGACATAAACATGGCATGTTGCGCAGGCACAGGCCCCGCCGCATTCCGCCTTGATCGGCAATCCGTGGTCACGGATAAGCTCCATCACACGCCAGCCTTCAACGGCATCCAGTTCATGCGCGACGCCATCGCGGTCTGTCACTTTGATCTTCATTGATCTGATCCTTTTCGACTCTCTATGTCGTTCTTTTACGCGACACCGAGCTTCGTTTGAAGGTCAGAACTTGAAGTTGTGTACTGGAATCGCAATTTTTCATCCGGGCGGCAATAACGGAACACTTGCTGGGCCATCAATGCACCTTCGTGGAAACCGGACAGGATCAGTTTCAACTTGCCCGGATAGCTGTTGATATCGCCAATGGCAAAAATTCCCGGCTCAGACGTTTCAAACTTTTCAGTATCCACAGGGATCAGGTTTTCGTGCAGGTTAATGCCGAAATTGGCGACAGGCCCTAACTTCATGGTCAGGCCGTAAAACGCCAGCAGCGTATCGCATTCGATTTGCAATTCGGTCTTGTCCTTGGTCAGCGCGGTGACGCCTTCCAGTTGACCATTGCTGCCATGTAATTCCTTGATCTTGGCGATGTGCAGGTTCATCTCGCCTGCCTCAACCAATGACCGCATCTTGTTAACCGAATCAGGCGCAGCGCGGAAGCCATCACGATGATGGATCAGGCCTAATGATTGCGCATGGGGCTGTAGGTTCAATGCCCAATCAAGCGCGGAATCGCCGCCACCGGCAACAAGGATATTCTTGTCCTTGAACCGTTCCATCTTGCGCACCGCATAGAAGACTGATGTGCCCTCAAATTCTTCAATACCCGGTATCGCTGGACGCTTGGGCATAAAGGTGCCGCCACCTGCTGCAATGGCAACACAGGGCGCCTCGATTATCGTGCCTTCATCTGTTGTCACACGCCATTTGCCATCATCAGTTTTGGTCAGGCTGTCCGCCATCTGATTGTAATGGAAGGTCGGGCCAAACGGTTCGATCTGCTCCAACAAACGATCGGTCAATTCTTGCCCGGTCACAATGGGTAGCGCAGGAATGTCATAGATTGGCTTTTCGGGATAAAGCTCTGCACATTGGCCACCGGGTTTATCAAGGATATCGATCAAATGCGCCTTCAGGTCCAGAAGCCCAAGCTCAAAAACCGCAAACAGGCCAACCGGCCCTGCCCCGATAATGATAACGTCCGTTTGTTGGATCGCTTGATCGCTCATAATGATCTCCTGCAACCGTTTGGCGTAACCCTTGCGGTCGATGATATGTTTGATTGCCGCCGTGTCGGTGTCGCCCATCTCGCGACTCTACACTGCGCATAATGATTGGCCCTTATCTAACGGCACATCTCCGCGCATTCAAGGTTTTACATTACATTTTTGGTATAAATTTATAACAACATAAAATATTAGTTAAATATGAATTTGGGCAACGAGCATTTAGCGGGGCCTGGTCACACCTGATTTTCCCGCAGAAAACAGGGCTTTCCTGACACGACGCAGTATGCAGCGGTCCGTTGTAGGCGCACACGGGTACAATTTTCTTCCCTGTCCCGCCCTTGCGACATTTCGATGCGAGCTGATTTTCAGCCGATTATCCATCCCATTTGCCCGCGACTTCGTGTCGGCTGACATTTATGCTGCCATCGCTAATCTGCCTGTACAACAACCCTCGCACCTCAAGGCCCACATGACCAAGCAATCTGCAAAGCCGACCTTAAGCCGCGAAGCCGTGCGTGCCCTGCTCGACACCGACGTCAAGGCACCAGAAGCATCTACCAGTATGGCAGATGTGCGTGAAGGTATTGATGCCATCGACCGCCTACTGGGCGCGCTGATCGCCGAACGCCAACGTTATGTGGAACGTGCTGGTCATATCAAGGCTGGGCGTGATGCCGTGCGCGATGAACCGCGGGTTGAAGATGTTGTCGCCAAGGCCAAGGCCGCCTTGGTCGCCAATGGCGGTCACGGTGATTTGGCTGACGCGGTTTGGCGTCCCATGATTGAATGGTTTATTGCGCATGAATTTGACGTCTATGACGACGCCCATGCGGACACTGACGACTAGTCACCAACCACCCCAAGTCAACGACCATACCCCGGTCATCGACAATAACGTGGCGCGCTAAACAGAAACTTCCATAAATTCGCGGGCAACGAATGCACCGTCAAAGACAGCTTTCGCCTTCTTTTCCACACCGTGCATAAACTCGTCATTGTTCTTGGGGTCGTGATGAAAAACCGCAAGCTGTTTCACATTCGCAGCCTTGGCGATGCGAATGCCTTCCTGCCATGTTGAATGGCCCCAACTGATTTTGTCGGCAAAGTCTTCGTCATCATAGGTTGAGTCATAGATCATCAGGTCAGCATCATGAACAAAATCGACCAAGACCTGATCGGTTTCGCCGACAATATGCTCAACATCCGTAATGTAGCAGGCGACACCGCCTTTATATTCCACACGGTAACCAGTTGCCCCATTGGGGTGGTTCAGCGGAATGGTTTTCAAGGTGATCGTTTCGCCGTCCGAATCTGTTCCTGCATCCAGTGTCTCGCCCGCCTTAAAATCATGAAACGTCATGTTGGACTTCATAATTTCGATCGGCACGGGAAAAAAGGGCTGGGTCATTTGCCCGGCCAGAATATCCTGAATCGTATGACGCGGCAGTAAATGCCCCGCCCAAATATCAAAGGCGAAGCCTTCTGCAAAGCCAGGGTCAAAAAACGGGAAGCCATTGATGTGGTCCCAATGGCTATGGGACAGATAAATGCTGGCGCTCTTAATATCCTGGGCGAAATATTGTTCACCCACTTGCCGGATACCAGTGCCGGCATCAAAAATCAGCCGACGGTCACCGCAGGTCATTTCAACACAACTTGTGTTGCCGCCGAACTCAACATAATCGTTGCCCGGCGTCGCGACGGAGCCTCTAACACCCCAGAATTTGACCTTGATACTCATAAACGCCCCACACTTTGGACCCACAGGCCGTTTCGGTTTGCCCCAACCCGGCTTTATGTTAATCCATAGTAGAGATTAGAGAACTTTGATTTCCACATTGCAAGCCCAGTTGTGACAGCAATCACAAATAAGTGGCAAATTCGCGCTATGCGTGAATTTTTGAACCAATATAAGGCTTTAGATGATTTTTCCCGTCATTCTGTCCGGTGGAAGTGGCAGCAGGCTATGGCCCCTGTCGCAGCCCGCCCGTCCCAAACAGTTCGCGCCGTTAATGTCCGACCGCAGCATGATCTGCGAAACTGCCGCTCGATTTGGCGACAAAAGCACTTATGCAGCGCCGGTGATTGTCGGCGCAGCGGCGCATAAGGCCCTGCTGACGCACGAAGCTGCATTGTTACCCAGCCCGGCACAGACAATTATTCTGGAGCCTGTCGCCCGCAACACTGCCCCGGCCATTGCCGCAGCGGCACTGACCATCGCCCAAGCGCATGGTGAAGATGCGCTCATGCTGGTACTGCCCGCCGATCATGCCATCGCCAAGCCCGATGCCTTTCATGAAGCGATAACAATCGCCGCCCAAGCGGCCTCCAACGGGGCGTTGGTTACATTCGGCATTGTGCCAACCGAACCGCATACCGGGTATGGGTATATCCGCGAAGGCAAGCAGCTTGACGGCATTGATGGGGTCTATGAAATCGCGGCATTTGTCGAAAAACCGGATATCGAAAGGGCCAAAACATATCTCGCCTCAGGTGATTATGCATGGAACAGCGGCATGTTTTTGTTCCGCGCCGGATCACTGCTGGCGGAGATCAACACTCATCACCCGGCCATCATTGAAAAAGTCAGCGCGGCAATTGATGGGGCAACACATGATGGTGCCTGCACCACCCTGTGCCCCGATGCCTTTGGCGCCAGTGACGCGATATCAATCGACTATGCGGTCATGGAATGCACACGTGAAGGCGCAGTAGTCCCCGCAGATCTTGGCTGGTCTGACATCGGCTCATGGACTGCACTTGACTCTTTCGCAGACCGTGACGGGGATGGCAACGCACAGGCAGGCCACGCCGCGTCATTTATGCAGGGCACAAAAGACTGCTTTGTATCATCGACGTCAGACCGCCCCATTGCCGTTATCGGTGCAAGTGATTTAATCATCGTCGACACACCTGATGGATTGTTGGTTGTTCACAAGGACCACGCCCAGTCAGTAAAAGACGCAGCTGAACATTTCAGGAAATAAGCACAATGTCCTCTCCCTTTGGTGTAATCACGGCCCCCGCTTTTCCGACCGATAATGTCAGCTGGCTTAATACAGAAGCGCCGCTGACGCTTGATCAATTGCGGGGCAAGCTGATCATTTTGGACTTTTGGACATTCTGCTGCATCAACTGTATGCACATCCTGCCGACACTTCGTGCGCTTGAAGAAGAGTTTTCTGACGACCTTGTTGTTATCGGTGTACACACGCCGAAATTTACGTCTGAACATGACGAGGATAATGTTGCACAGGCCATCGCCCGCTATGACATTCGTCACCCCGTGTTGCACGACCCAGGCTATCAAACGTGGCAAGCCTATACGGTGCGGGCATGGCCAACATTGGTGTTTGTCAGCCCCGACGGCAAGGTCATTGGCAATGCGCCCGGCGAACCTGATCCTGACAAACTCAAAGCAGCTGTCCGTGATTTGATTGCCCGCGGCAAAAGCGAAAATATGATGGCCGGCCCAGCCTTTCCATTTCAACCGCCAGCAAACCGCACAAGCACATTCAGCTTTCCCGGAAAAATCAAACCGACACCAGCCCGGTTTGCCATCCCTGATGCCCACATGATTGTAGCTGACGGCGGCCACCATCAAATTGCAGCACTTGATAAAAATGGACAAATCATCAAACGATTTGGCAGCGGCACAGCCGGTTTTCATGATGGCGCAGGGGCGGACGCGTCATTCCGCGATCCGCAGGGGTTCGCCGTAACCCCTGCCGCTATATATGTTGCAGACACAGGCAACCATGCCTTGCGCAAAATTGACTTGGTGAATGACTGCGTCACGACGCTTGCGGGCAACGGCAAACGCGGCATGATCGTCAGCGCCCCGCAACAAGCCGATCAAAGCGCGCTGGCATCCCCATGGGACTTGGAACACACACCGATGGGTCTTGCCATCGCCAATGCGGGCACCCATCAATTATTGCTGTACCACGAAGATGATGCGCTGATCACACCGCTTGCCGGTACCGGCGGCGAAGACATTGTTGACGGCCCTGCCCTCAACTCATTGCTGGCACAACCCAGCGGCCTTTATTGGGGTGATGCCTCACAAGCTCTGTATTTTGCAGACAGTGAAACATCAGCAATCCGCGCGCTGAAAAACAATCAGGTCGAAACACTGATTGGCACGGGCCTGTTTGACTTTGGTCATGTGAATGGCGATTTCACAAGCGCGCGGTTACAGCACGCATTGGGCCTTGTCGGCAATGCCGAAATATTGCTTGTGGCGGACAGCTATAATCACGTCATTCGCCAAATGAACATCGCGGATCAAACTGTCAGCGATTGGGATGACGGCATGACATGCCTTGATCCGGTTTGCCTGCCATTGGCAGAGCCCGCAGGCATTTGTGTGGATAATGATGGCGCTGTTTATCTTAGCGACACGAACAATCATCGCTTGTTGCGGTTCGATCCGGCCAAACAGCACTATCAAACCTGGAGTGACTAAGGCGTCAACTGCAAGGTGCCGGGTGCCGGGTGGTCAGGTGTCAGCTTGCCTGCGAAACCGTTTCGCCCATCACTTCAAAACCGGACTGGGTAAGCTTGCACACAAGCCAATCAGCCTTCAGCGGATTAACGAACCAGGGCTCTGCCCATCCCCGGTCAATACAGGCGCGCACGGTGCGTGGATCAACACGTTGCCCGTCACCATCAAACAGCGGCAGTTTCCCGCCCGGCTGCGATAGGCCACGTTCCAAATACTCATGCTGTGCATCGGTCAGCTTTTCCATGTGCCGCCCTGCCCCTTGTTTAACGGTGAAACCATTAAGTCACTTTCGTGACAGTATAGGCATCGGGGCATTTTCTGCCAAGCAGGTCGGCAAATTTTCGCGCAACCTAGTTGCCTGTTTGCACAAGCGGGCGACGCAACGCTACATCTGCCCCTACCTTTTGAACCGTCCACAAGATAGCCTGTTTCAACGCGTCCTGTTGCGCCACATTCATGGCCGCCACAAGGTCCTTTGCACTGGTACTTTTCGCAGTTGATGACGCTTCAAACGTTTTGCTTGCGACGATACGGGCATTACCCGGCCACACAAGATTAAGCGTAAAAGCGATGTTGGCAGCTGGCTTGCTGCTGTTATCTATATCGACAGCGAAGGTCCGCAGTTCCCCATAAAGAACATAGTCAGCCCGCAAGCCAACCGCCTTGCGCGCCACACCTGAAAACAGCCCTGCGTTTTCAAATCCTTCAACCAACATTTGTTGCAGCAAACGCGGTGCGCGATCTTCCCATCGGGACGCGGCAAGATATTGCACTTCCTGATCACCCACATTCACCGCGATGCGTTCGGTATCAAGCGACAAGGCCGTCAATGGTTCTTCGATGGACAATTGTTCTGCCAGCGTCTCAACCCCTTCGGCATTAATAGCCTTGGGCGCATCCAGTTGATAGACCGCAGGCGGCGGTCCCGACAATAGCCCAGACAGGTCTGCCGTACACGCGCCAAGCCCAATCACCAATGCCGGGGCCAAGGCGATCATGCGTAAAGATTTCAAAACGTCGAACATACTCATCGCTCCTTAACGGCCCGCGGGCGAATATTCCCGTGCGCCGCCATTGGAAAGGACAAAGCGCGCCGGGTTGGTTTCAAATGCCTGAATGGTTTTTTCAAGCGCAGCAATCGCGCCCCGTGTTTCAGCAACCAGCAGGCCCAGATCCGACAACCCATGTTCAGAGAATGAGACGATCCCCGGCTGCGCTGCATTCACGGTCACGGTAAGGGCATTGCCCAACTTGGTATAAGATTCCGTCAGGGTACGGACATCCTGCACGGCACCGCGCAAATCTTCGTCGATCAATGTGTTGGCAGAACCGATCGTTGATTCCATTTCTACCGACATGGTTTTCAGCGCCGCCACAGCGGTTTGCATATCATCACTGATCGAGGCTGCATTTTTTATAATGTTTTGGATCTGGTCATCCTGCCCCGCGAAGGAGCCTGTAATCCGTTCAATATTTTGAATGGTTGACGTGATTGATCGGATAGATTCGGGATTGAAAATCTGACGGAACTGTTCCAGCAAGGCCACCGACTGTGCCAAAACCTCAGGCGCGCCTTCAAGCAATTGCGCAATATCGGATGGCACCGATGGGATCACCAAATGATCATTCACGCTTTGCGCGGTCAATGGCTGGGCAATATCCGACCCGCCACCGGTTAGCTGGATAAAACCAACGCCGGTCACGCCCAGATAATCAATTTTTGCAATCGTCGTTGTATCGATGGGTGTTTTTTCATCCACTTCAACGCCGACCAAAACTTTGCGTCGGTCCCCTTCATATAGCGAGATTTCGACAACCTCACCAACTTTCAGTCCCTTGTAACGGACCTCAGATGCTGTCCCCAGTCCGGTGACGGACCCATCAAACAGAATGTCATAACGGGTTCGGGACGCATCCCCCCCATCGCTGACAAGCCACAATATAAATCCGAACAGCGCCGCAAACAGCGTTACCGTAAACAGGCCAACAAAGACATGACTGGCTTTGGTTTCCACGATTGCCCCTTATTACCCTGTAACGGCCCGCGCACGCGGCCCATGAAAATAGTCTTGCACCCAGTCATGACTGAATGACAGCATTTTGTCCATTGACCCTTCCACAATCACCCGCTGTTCTGCAAGTACTGCAATACGATCACAAATCGCATGTAGCGAATCTAGATCATGGGTCACCATGAATACAGTCAGCCCCAACGTGTCTGTCAGTTGACGGATCAATTCATCAAAGCGCGCCGCGCCAATGGGATCAAGCCCCGCTGTCGGCTCATCCAAAAAGACAATTTCAGGATCAAGCGCCAGTGCCCGGGCAAGCCCGGCACGCTTGCGCATCCCGCCTGACAATTCGGATGGATATTTGTCCGCCGCCTCAGGTGCCAGGCCAACCATCGCAATTTTCAGCGCGGCCAACTCCTTCGCCAGTTGCGGCTTGATCGACAAATGTTGTTTCATCGGGACCTGAATATTTTCCGATACCGTTAATGCCGAAAACAATGCGCCATCCTGAAACAAAACTCCCATTCGGCGGTTCAGCGCCCCTTCGTGTTGCCGTTCCAACTCATCACGCGATTGACCAAATAAATTGATCTGCCCTGCGCGCGCGGGGTTAAGGCCCAATATGGTGCGCATCAAAACTGATTTGCCCGTACCAGACCCACCAACCACGCCCAACACCTCGCCCCGATAAACATCAAGGTCCAGCTTGTTGTGAATGATTTGGCTGCCAAACCCCGTGACAAGCCCGCGAACGGAAATCAGCAATTCTTTGTCGGCCATCGCTTCCATCCCCTAAATCCCCACCAAGGCGAAGAAGACCGAAAACAACCCGTCTGCAACAATCACAAGGAACACAGCCTCAACCACTGACCGAGTTGTTAGCCGGCCAACAGACTCAGCAGATCCTTCGACCTGCAATCCTTCGTAACAACCGATCAGCGCGATGATAAAGGCAAACACGGGTGCCTTGATGACCCCGGTGCCGAAATGCCAAGGGTCGGCAATGTCTTCAAACCGCGCCATGAACGCATCAGGCGTTACGCCAAGTTCAACCCATGCCATCAACATGCCGCCCAACATGCCGGAAAAATCAGCAATGAATGTCAGGATCGGCAGCATAATCACCAACGCGAAAAAGCGCGGTAGCACCAGCACTTCAATAATATCCAGCCCGATGGTCCGCATAGCATCCACTTCTTCGCGCACCTTCATGGCGCCGATTTCAGCGGTGAATGCAGACCCTGATCGCCCCGCCACCATAATGGCGGTCAACAACACGCCCACTTCACGCAGAAATGATAAAGTCAGAAGATCGACGACGAACACTTCGGCCCCGAACTGGCGCAGCTGGAACGCCCCCTGATAGGCCAGCACAACGCCAACCAGAAATGAAATCAGGCTGACGATGGGCACGGCGCTGACCCCCGCCTCGTCCATATGTCGAACGGCACTGGTAAAGCGGAAGGACCATGGCCTTGTCAAAACCCGTCCGGCAGTCACAACGACCAACCCCAGAAAACCCAACAGGGCGCGGCTTTGATCGACGACGCTGATAACCCCGGCCCCAACTGCGGCCAACCGCATAGCGATGTGTGCGATAAGGCCGGTCGGGCCGGTTTCCGTTACATGCGGGTTTTTCTGTAACGATCTGACATGGGCAAGAAATGCCAATTGATCGTCAGACAACCCATCAATCAATCCATCCTGACCGATCAATGCCTCCACCCTGGTGACCAAATAGGCACCGGCGGTATCCAGACTCGTCATTTCATGGGCGTAAATACGCTCAACCCCGGCGACGGCGCTGCTATGCAACTGGGCCAGCAAATCATCAAGATGGTCTGCGTGGTCAATCGTCCAGTCACCTGAAAGCAACAGCGCCCGCCCATTATCAGACAGCCCTAGCGAGCCTTCATGCCGTTCCTGCCTGTCAGTTGTGGACACATTTTCCCCCTGGACGCACTATCCCCTTAATTCACCACAATAATTTCCATTTGAAAAGGGATTGAACACAGATTGCGCATTCAAACTATCGTCACATTCTTGATGCATAGGCTGATGCGACAAGATGCTGGCCCGCCGGGACTGGACCAATACCCCGGCCAGACCGTATTGATTGGGTAAGGGCTATAGGTACAGATAAAAGGACGTTCACAATGTCAATCAAGTTTGATCGCCACACTTTTGCCGCGCTAATCATGGGCGCAACCTTGGGCCTTGGCATGACCAATGCAAGTTTCGCCAGCGACGATCTGGTCGAAAAAGGCGAAAAAGTCTTCAAAAAATGCAAGGCCTGCCACATGGTTGGCGACAAGGCCAAAAACAAGGTTGGCCCGCAGCTGAACGACATTATCGGCCGGCCCGCAGGCTCATTGGAAGGCTATAAATTCTCCAAAGCCATGGAAGAAAAAGGTGACGATGGTCTGGTTTGGACTGAAGAAACGCTGAAAGCCTATCTTGAAAAGCCGCGCAAATTTGTGCCCAAGACCAAGATGGCCTTTTCAGGCCTGCGCAAGCAAAGCGACCTTGATGCCATTATCGCCTATCTGAAAGACCATTCAGAATAGGCAATCAGTAACCAGCCACATAGCGGGGGCATGTGACGGAACAAGACTGGTTCAGTGCAGATTATCAAACCGCCCGTGCAGCTTTCCTAAAGGCTGCGCGTGACCGGCATCTTGACGTTACTAGCCACCCCCATCCGCTGACCGGACCGGACGGCGGCGACCTTGCGACCGACATCATTCACATTAACGCCAGTCCCGGCGATACCAGCTTCGATACCAGCTTCAATGTCACTGGGCGGTTGATCCTGTCATCGGGCACGCATGGCATCGAAGGTTATGCAGGGTCAGCCATACAAACAGCGATGATCCGCAAGGGCGTGTTCGATCATTTGCCCGCCCATGTCAGCGTGACGCTGATCCACGCCATCAATCCCTATGGCTTTGCCCATGACCGTAGGGTCAATGAAGACAATGTTGATCTGAACAGAAACTTTGTTGATCACGACAACGGTGCCTTGCCCGCCAATGACGGTTATCGGGAAATCAACCATGCGCTGAACCCCCAATCACGTGACGCCACCACCGCGACCGCTGGACAAGACGCCATCAGGGCCTTTGTCGCCGCCAATGGGTTTGAGGCCTTTCAGGCCGCTGTGTCACAAGGGCAGTATGAATTCCCCAAGGGCATCTTTTACGGCGGAGACGGGCCAAGCTGGTCAAACAAAATGATCCGCAGCACCTTGCAACAATTGGCAAAAGGGTTGCGCCATTGCGTCATTCTGGATGTTCACACAGGTCTGGGCGACCACGGTGTAGGTGAACTGATAATGGAAGACCCCTCCGACAGCGACATATTCAAAACTGCTTCGGGAATTTGGGCACAGGGCGTTACCTCAACCCGGCCACAGGACGACAGCGCAAAAAGCACTTCGGCTGCCCTAAGCGGCACAATCGATATGGCCTTTTGGCAGGAGCTTGCCCCAGCCCAGACAATCTCGACCGCGCTGGAATTTGGCACTGTTGATGCCCGGGCCGTTTCAACGGCGTTGCGCGATGACAATTGGCTTTACGCGTGGGGCGACCCGACAACGGATGAGGCACAGCCGATCAAACAGGCAATACGTGATGCCTTTTATCCGCAGGACGAAAAGTGGAAACGTGATGTGTTGCGACAGGGGGAGTTGACCGCCCGTGAAGCGGTCAACTGGTTGGCACGCCAAAAGTAAACCATCGCTTGGCGTAACTTAGGCCACCTGCTCAGCCGCAGCAGCGCAACTTGCCTTCATTTCATCAAGGCTGGCCTGCATGCATTCAGCATAATAATCAGGGTCAGGCATCATCTGGCGGCATGCCACGATCGTCACCGCGATTTCCCCATTATAACTGGTGATTGCGTGAATAAGGCCAACACCGTCAAAAATCGGCCCAAGGCCAAAGTTCGACAACATCTTGGCACCCGATGCAAACAAGGGCACCTGCGGCCCCGGCACATTCGTCACCACGCAGTTAAAGAATGGTCGCGCCTGATTGGCAACACCCAAACGGGTGTAAAGCCGCGCAGCCAATCCAGCAAGTGAGCTGGGCAGGAATTGCGTCATGTCAGTCATGTTGCGCGCGCCGATGGCATCCGTCATCGCCTTCGACTTTGAAGTGCCCTCATGCACAGCAGCCAAACGTTCCGCGCCATTTTCAATGTCACTACGCATTGTCACAAGCATCTGGGACACCTGATTGCCGCCAGTACCTTCCTGATCCTTTGTACGAACATTGATGGGGGCCATCGCCACCAGTGAATCGTCAGGCAGTTCGCCATAATGGTCCAGATAACGGCGCAAGGCCCCACCGACCAGCGCCAGCATGGCGTCGTTGATGGTCGCGCCCGGTACGGCATTCTTTATCGCCTTGGCGTCTTCCAAGGTAAAGCGGATGGCCTCTACCACGCGGTTGGGACCGACGCGCCCGTTAAAGCGCACGCGCGGGACAGGATGATCAAACGCCTTCAACTCGTCATTGCCGCGTAAATTGTTCAACGCAACTTTCGCAAAGCCCGGCGCAGCATTTGTGGCAATGTCCCACAGCTTCATCGGCTGACGCACATTATTGCCAATAGCGCGGGTCATCAATTCTGCCTCTGTCGGCACACGATCGGGAACCCACGTATCACGCGTGTTCAGGGTAGTCCCTTCGGGCGATAGGTCATGCATCACCGCGGTCAGCTCTGCCCCGGTTGCACCATCAATGGCAGCGTGATGGGTCTTTGTGTATACCGCGTACGAGCCTTCCGGCACACCGGGAATATTATCCAGCCCCTCAATCACAAACATTTCCCACAAGGGGTGATTTTCGTCGATGGGGCGTGAGTGCAGACGCGCGACCTGAATGCATAACTGCCGCCAGTCACCCGGCGCAGGCAAACGGATATGACGGACATGAAACTCAATATCGAATTTCGGGTCTTCAATCCAATAAGGGTGATCAAGGTTCAGCGGAACACGCACCAGCTTTTGCCGGGTAGACCGGGCAAGATGCAAACGTTTTTGTGTGTCGGCCAGAATTTCCTTGAACCGAACAATGCCGCCCGGCGCTGTTGAGGGGTCGTAAATCGCCAAGCCGCCGACATGCATAGGCGTGTTTGGCGTGTCCAAATATAGGAACGAAGCGTCGAGAGCGGAAAGTTGCTGCATTATATCCCCCTTATGCTGATCAATTTGCGGATTGCCGCTTGGCCTGACCAACCATTTACATAAGCATAGTTACATATTTTGGACCACAGATTGCCGCATCAGATCAAGCTCCGATTCGTCGCGGGCGTCCATTATCTTACGAATTATGTCTAAACCAAAGCCCCGCCGCGCCAATGCCTGCATATCCTTATTTCTTGTTTCCTGTCGCAAATTCTCATCAGGCCGCAGGGGACCAAGTTTACGGCGGCGCACAAAATCTATTGCGGCAATCAAGTCTGCGTCGGCTGGGGTTTCATACCCTTCCTCTTTTGACAATTGACGGACCCCGTCCTCAATCTCGTCGTCGCCAACGCCCCGACGCCCCAGATCAAAGCGCATAGCCCGCATGCCTTTGCCTTGTCGGTGACCACTGCGCACTTTCAGGGCGGCATAGGCGCTATCATCCAGCAAAGCCATTTCGCCCAGTTTGGTCATGATCTGCTCAATCCAGGCTTCTGCTTCGGCGGCCTTGTCATCCTCCAGCGGATGAAAACGCGCATTACGGCGCACTGCCCGCACAAGGACACGGCGCAGCTCCTCTTCCGAACAGGCAAATCGCCCGATATGGGCAAAGGCGCGATATTCCAGCCGCTCATACGTCATGGGCTTTGGGATTTTGCGCTTTTTCGCCTTTTTCGGCTCATCACTGTCTGGATCAATGTCAGTCATTATGCTGTGGTAACGGCTCTAGAATCAAAGGATCAGATCATGCGGCTTTGGCTTATCTTATCAGGATTGAACGGGTTTGTGGCAATAGCTGCGGGAGCCTTTGGTGCCCACGGGCTGCAATCTATCGCCGATAGTGCTCAATTATCCGCGTTTGAGACAGGGGCAAATTATCATCTGTTGCACGCCATGGCCCTGCTGGGCGTTGCGGCGCTGGCCCACCTGGCACCATCATCAGGCGGTATCAGGGCTGCGGGATGGCTGTTTGTCACCGGGATCATTCTGTTTGCGGGACCGCTATATCTATATGGCACAATGGGGTCAAAGGCACTGATCATGGTCACCCCGGTTGGAGGGCTGACGCTTATGATCGGTTGGTCCTTACTGGCAATAGCAGGCTTCAAACTTAAGGGCCATCAGGGCTGAAACAACGGACCAAATCGTCGGTCAAACTCATCATCATATGGCGATAGCTGTCATAACGGGCACCGACAAAATCAAATCGCACGGCAGTTGTTTCTTTGGTCGCCCCTGTTCCGGCCATCAAAACCTTTAACGTGTTTTCTGGCACCTCATAGCTCGCCACCAAACATGACCCGGGATGATCTATCAATGCATGACGCATATGCCCCATATCGGCGGCGCTCATCCCTGCTTCGTGTTCATGGGTCTCATCGGCAAGCACAACCAATCCATAGCGTTTCAAAAAGCGGCCCAACCCATCATGCAGGGTGACGACACCGCGTCCCGCATAGGGGGCAAGCGCATCAATAATCTGCTGATCAAGCTGCACCAGATCCAACGCCACTTCATCCCGTAACGGCAGATCAAGGCCATCAGCAAGCGCCGCAGTAACATGCCTGATCAGTGAAGGGTCAAGCCAGAAATGTTGCTGGCCGGGTGCTGCTGCAAATTCTTCATTCCAGCCTTCTTGCCTCGCCACAACCTGATCAAGGCGCAATACCCTGTCGCGCAATGCAGTGCTGGACAAAACATGATCCATTCCCCCTTCGATTGCCCCTGCCCGGACAATCAAATCGGCTCGGGAAAGCGCCAAACGTTCCTTGGGCGTCAGGGCCACATGATGCGCATCCTCATGGCCCTTAACCAGCACCGTCACAGCTGCATCGGCGGACAATTGCGTCACCAAAAGGCCGAAAACCGGCAAAGTCACAACCACAGATTGCCCCGCCATCGCACAAGATATGGCCGACAAGCTCAAAACAATACCAGCAATAACGGAACGCAAGATGCGGGACATGGACGATCTTTCCTCTACCAGAATGTGATGATTTAGCTTATGACACCGCTTATGGATAGTCTTTCCCTGCTGGTGACAGAATCATTTATGTTGCGCGCCCTTGGCGCGGGCATTCTGCTCGTCCTGTTGACGGGGCCTTTGGGCTGCTTTTTGATTTGGCGACGGCAGGCATTTTTTGGCGACACGCTCGCACATGCCTCCATCCTTGGGGTGGGGGTCGGCGCGTTGATCGGTGTGGGTGCCCCGATTGGCCTGATAGTGATTGTTGCGCTGGTTGCCCTATTCCTTACATATGCCGAGGGCCGCTATGGCCTTGCGCTCGACACTTTATTGGGTGTTCTGGCACATGGTGGATTGGCTGTTGGTCTGTTGCTTGCCAGCATGTCTGGCGGGCTGGCCGGGGGCATCAACCAGTTTCTATTCGGGGATATTCTGGCCGTCACACAGCAGCATTTAGTCATCATGGCCGCAACCACCCTGATCGGACTGGGCTTAGTCTATCGGTTTTGGCGGGGCTTGCTGTCACTGACCCTGAACCAAGAACTTGCCGCTGCGGATGGCTATGACGTGCGTGTTTATCGGCTGTTGCTGATGGTGCTTACCGGTGCCGTTGTCGGACTGGGGATCAAAATTGTTGGGGCCCTGTTGATCAGTGCACTGCTGATTATCCCTGCAGCCGCTGCCCGACGTTTTGCAACCGGGCCAGAACATATGGCTATCGGCGCAATAATTGTTGGTATCGTCGCCGTGACAGGCGGACTGGTCCTATCATTGCTGATCAACGCGCCCGCTGGACCGGCAATCATCTCAGTTGCAACGGCGTTCTTTTTGGCCAGCCTGATTGGCAACAACAAAATTATTCAACGCTAAACGCACAGCAATTTTTTGGCGTCCAGCCTAGTCACCAATTCTAGTCGCCAATTCGGGGCTTGAACTTGGCGCGCAAAAAACCAAGCAATGTGTTGTCTGCCAGTTCCAACTTATTCAGGTCCGCAACCAAGCGATCAAAATCAAAGTCGGGGCTGTTGAACATATCCGCACGCGTTGACATGGGGTGTTCTGGATCCAGCTGCTTCACAACCTGTGCCGGGTTTCCCGCAACCACCGCATTGTCCGGCACATCACGTGTTACAACAGCACCAGCGGCAACAATTGCGTTACGGCCAATGGTGACCCCCTTCAGGATAATCGCGGAATCGCAAATCCATGCATTTTCCTTGATCAAAACGGGGCGGCTGACACCGATGGGCAGCTCTCGCGCATAAATCCCATGCCAATCGGCATCAGTGACATAGGCGTTTGCAGCAAACATCACATTGTCTTCGACTGTGATTGAATTACCTGCCGTCAAGCGAACGCCGGGCGACAGCAAGACATTATCACCGATTGTCAGGCTGGCTTCCAACTCACCACTTGGCCAAACAGAAACCCGCACGGGATTGTCCGGCATGGCGATGGAATAAAGCGCATCGCCAACATTGATGCGGGGACCGGACGGCTCAAAAAACTTGGGATGGATGATGTAAAGCCGTTTTCCCACGCTGTCAAAACGGGGCCGGATATAACGGTCCACATACCAGCGGTTATAGCGCCCCTCAATATTCTTCATCCAAAGGGGTCGGTGATCGCGCCGCATAAGCCTTCCTCAACACACTAATAATCACGCAAAATAGCCACGCAAATCCGATTGCGTCTTTTTTGTTTATCTTATCAAGGCTGGATATAAAAGCCCACCAAATGCCTTGCAGGGCTATTCTGCGCCTTCTACACTCGCCCCACAAATCAATAGCTTGGTCGGGGGCACTATGCTTAAGAAGATTCTGTTTGGACTTGTTGCGGTCACTCTGATTTTGGTGGGTGCCTATTTCACGATTGCTGCAGGATGGTATGGGGACCATGAAGCCCCCGGCACCGTTACAAATCAATCAAGGCCAGAAGCAACCACCGTTGCGCGTCGTGCCGCACAAATGGCAGCAGGACATCAGGTTGGCGGCGATATCAGCAAACAAATTCTGTTCGGTGATTTTCACGTCCACACCACATTTTCGACTGACGCCTTTATGGGCAGCTTGCCACTATTGGGGGGCGAAGGGTCCCACCCCCCGGCAGACGCCTGTGACTTTGCCCGGTTTTGTTCCGCGCTGGATTTCTGGTCAATCACAGATCATGCAGAAAACATGCCCTATCGGCATTGGTCAGAAATCGTCGATACAATCCGACAATGCAACGCCGCCGCCGGTGACGACAATAACCCTGACACAGTTGCCTTTTTGGGGTGGGAATGGACACAAGTTGGTCTAACCCCCGCCAATCATTATGGACATAAGAATGTCATCCTTGCTGATATTGATGACGAGAATATTCCCGCCCGCCCCATCGCCTCGCGCAGTCAAACCGCCCAGGCATTAAGCTTCCCCAGCTGGCTGGGAGTATTGGCGGTCGTCACCCAAAAAGAAGAACGTTATTGGAGCATGACCCGCTTTTTTGCGGAACGCGCCGGGCTGGACCCCTGCCCCACGGACATGCCGGTTCGCGACATGCCCGCGAAATGTTACGAGGATGCCGCTACGCCGGCTGAATTGTTTGCCAAACTGGATGATTGGGGCCATCGGGCCATTGTGATCCCCCACGGCACGACTTGGGGGTTTTACACGCCGCCGGGATCAACTTGGGACAAGCAACTTGTCGGCGATATGCAGGATGATGACCGGCAGACCATGATTGAGATTTATTCCGGTCACGGCAATTCAGAAGAATATCGCCCTTGGCGCGCCGTTACCTATACCGACGCGGCAGACAGCTTTACAAACCAATGCCCCAAACCCACCGAAGGTTATCTGCCATCGTGCTGGCGTGCGGGTGAGATTATCCGAGAACGCTGCACCGCAGCGGGCATGGATGATGGTGAGTGCGCTGCAAGAGCCGAGAAAGCCCGCACAGACTACGCGCGCCTGAATGCTGCTGGTCCTTTAGCGATTCCCGGCGTGCAGGCAGAAGACTGGCTGGAATCGGGCCAATGCACTGATTGCTTCCAGCCCAGCTTTAACTATCGCCCCGGCGGCTCTGCCCAATATATTTTGGCACTAACCAATTTCGACAATCCTGAAAAGCCGCGTCGCTTCAAATTCGCATTTATGTCATCGTCTGACATTCATTCAGCCCGCCCCGGCACCGGCTATAAGGAAGTCAATCGCCCCGCTGTCACCGATGGTATAGGCGCAACGACAAAAGAAATGGCAGATTTGGCCCGTGACACATCCCCCGCCCTGCCCGAATCCCGCAGCTTCCGTAATCAACAGGAGCTTATCGACGGGCAGACCAATCTGTTTCAGGCGCTTGAGACAGAACGGCAAAGTTCCTATTTCCAAACAGGCGGTTTGATTGCTGTTCATAGTGATGGTCGGAACCGCGATGCCATCTGGAATGCCCTTGACCAGAAAGAGGTTTATGGCACATCCGGCCCCCGCATCCTGCTGTGGTTCGATCTGATCAACGGCCCCGATGGTCAATCATTGCCGATGGGCAGTGAAACCAACCTTGCCCAAACGCCACAATTCCGTGTGAAGGCCGTTGGCTCATTCAAGCAAAAACCCGGTTGCCCGGATTATGCATCTGACGCACTGGGCGCTGAACGACTGGCCTATATCTGCAAAAACGAATGCTACAACCCATCTGATGAACGACGCATGATTTCAAAGATTGAAATTGTTCGGATCAGGCCGCAAACCGCGCCCGACGAAGATGTGGCTGAGTTGATCGACGACCCGTGGATGAGCTTTGATTGCGCACAAGATCCCAATGGCTGCGCAGTCAGTTTTTCAGACCCTGAATTTCCGACATTGGGGAGAGATGCAGTTTATTACGCGCGCGCCATTGAAGAACCGTCAATGACCATCAATGCGGATAAGCTGCGTTGCGAATATGACGCTGACGGCAATTGCATCAAGGTCAATCCCTGTTACGGCGACTATCGTGTGTCCCGTTCTGACGACTGCACAGCCCCCAGTGCGCAGCGCGCCTGGTCCAGCCCAATTTTCGTGAATCAGGCCAAATCTGACCAAATAGCCCGCCGCTAACGCTGACTTTCCCGGCGCGCTCACAAATCACGCCTTTTCGGCATCGTATTCAGGTCCCATTTTCGCCACATCTGCAGTGAAAATGACCTTGAATGGTGCAATCGTCACAGGCCATCAGCTTCGAACGGGCGCACCTGCCCTTTTCGATTGATCCTGTTGGCTGCTTACGCCATAACCGCTTAATATTTACGAATTAGACCTGTATGAAAGGTCCGTGTCATGTCTGTGAGGTTGCCTGTGATCCGTCAATTGTCTGCGATTATTGCGTCATTTGTTCTGACTGTCATGCTTGCCACCCCCCTTGCCGTTTCAGGTGGCGGGGCAGCACTTGCCGCTGAAAATATGGTCGTGGCACAGGCCTTCCCCGGGCAAGGCCAATATCAGATGCCGCCAGCATTTGAAATCAACGAAGATGACGCTGATCAAGCTGACACCAATCAAACTGACACCGAGGAGCAGAACGCTGCGGCTCCAAACAATGCGAGCATGGCGTCAACAACCGCAGCGAATCCGGCCCCACCCCGTCAGGAACAGACACCTGATGAAGCAGGTAATTCCGGCAACGATTATGTTCTTGATAGCGGTGACCGTCTGCGCGTAACCGTTTTTGGCGAAGAAGACTTATCAGGTGAATTTGAAATTGATGGTAAAGGGCGCATTTACATGCCGTTGATCGGTGCCGTTACGGTTGGCAATAAGACTTTGCAGGGCGCGCAGAATCAGATCATCAATCTTTTGATGCCCGACTATTTGAAGAACCCGAAAGTCAGCCTCGAGGTCATGAACTATCGTGATTTTTATATTCTTGGCGAAGTGAATTCACCCGGCAATTTCCCCTTCCAAAATGGTTTGACCGTCATTAACGCGGTTGCCTTGGCTGGTGGGTATACTGGTCGCGCCAGCAAGGAAAACATTACAGTTGTCCGCAACAAGGATCCGAAACAAAAAGAAACCCGTATCGGCCTTGAAGAGATTGTCTTTCCTGGCGATATCCTGCGCGTAAAACAACGCCTGTTCTAGGGATATGCCGGTCTGTAACGACGCGGCCTGATCATGATCACTTCTATTGAAAATCGTATTGCACCCGCCGCGATTGTGCTGGTGTTCTTATCTGCAATCCCGTTTGGCGCTAATCGCCCATGGGCGTGGATATTATTCGGCCTAATCGCATTTGCGCTGATGGCGGCCCAAACCATCATTGATCTCACAAATCGGAATGCAGCGGCAGCGGCGCTAAATAAATTGGGGATCGTGCCGTGGCTTGGCCTTGCCGTGTTGGCATGGATACTTTTTCAATCATCTGGCTTGCCGCCGGAATTCCTGCATCACCCTATTCATTTCGATCTACCCAGCGATATTGATCACAAAAGCGCCATTTCTATCATTCCTGAACGGGGCTACCAATATGCCTTGCGGTTCGGCACCTATCTTGCATTATTCTGGATTATTTTTCGCAGCACCAACCAGGCCGCCCGCGCAGACAGCGTTATGAAATGGATCAGTGCCGGTTACGTGCTGATGGCGCTTTATACCTATTTCACTTTGGTGACCGGCCTATATAAAACGCACGTGCTTTGGTTTCCGCATCCTTGGTCCGGCATCGCGCCTAGCGGGACATTCGTTAATCAAAATCATTTCGCGGCCTTCATGGCCTTGGGCGCGTTGACCATTGGCGGCAGGACATTGATGCACTACCTGTCCATGGAACACCGGCAAATCAATGACAAAAGGGCAGCCCGCAGCTTGCGGTCTCGCGAGATTCTGAAGGCAGATTTTCTGACGCCAGCCGCTGCCTTCATTCTGGTCAGCGGCTGCGTGTTGCTCGCCAATTCAATCGCGGCTACGACCTCTTTCCTATTGGCGCTCATCACCTTGGTCCTTCTATGTGTCAGGCCACGCTGGGTAAAAGCCATTCTTTCATTGCCGCAGCGAATGGGCAGAACCTTGGTCGCTGCGATGCTGCTTGGCATCGGTGCTGCGGGTCTGACGGCGCTGGTCATTATCGGCAATAGTCTAATTGACGATATCGACCCATTCCGCGTGGGCATCTATCAAAGCATCGGGGCTGCCATTTGGGGCAACGCATGGCTTGGGACCGGCAGCGGCACATTTGCTGAGGCCTTTGCCCCTTATAAAGGACGGATTGGCGCCAATCATACAATCGACAATGCCCATAACAGCTTTTTCCAAAACATGGTTGAGTTGGGCTTGGTTGCCTCTATCGCCCTCTATTTCGGGCTGGCGCTTTTGTTGGCAAGACAGATATCAGGCGTCGTGACTAGGCGCGCTGGCCGCTGGTATCCCGCTGTTGGCTTGGCGGTTACACTCTATGCAAGTTTGCATTCATTGTTGGATTTCAGCTTTGAGTTGCCCGCCATCGCCGCAATGTTCGCTGTCATTATTGCGGTGACAACGCATCAATCATCACCGGACAAAAATCGGAAACGGTCAAAGCGGCGCACGAATTCAGACACAGATTCAGATGCACCACACTGACCGATCAACTAGCCAATCAACGGGCCCTCAAAACAGAAGCATTACGTCTTCTTACGCAGTTTGCGCCGTTCCGCATCGCGTAGTTTGATCAGCTCCAAAAACAGGTTCTGATCTACCGGGATAAGATGCAGCCGCATAAATCGCTCTAGCGGTGAATGATGGGGTATCAATGCCCGAAACACTGCCCGCTTTTCTACCCCCGCAGCCCACCGGATATGATCGACAACCAGACGGCGCTCCTCTGCGGTCAATAAGTGGGCTAAGGCGCCGAAAAGGTACAGGCGTTGCACAATCAACGCTGTATCATAGGGGGTGAGCCACATGGATTGCATCAGGGCATCATGGGCGGCATTGAAATCACGAACCCGGTGGGCAGCCAGCGCATAGTCGAGCCAACGACGTGCATTATACGGATTGGCATCCAATGCCTTGGCCGCTGTGTTCAACAGAACGGGCCCCGGCTCTCCCGCTGTAAGCGCTTGGGCAGACCGGGCCTGGGTCAATGCCACACGGTCCAATTGCGTATCCAGCGTATGGGAAAGCGCAATACGCTCAAGCAAGGGAAGTGTTGTCACCGTCCCAGTGGTCGCCAAAAGTAGCAGCAATAACAACAGTGGGGAAAACCCGATCGTGCGCCACGGATCAATCAGCATTGTCTGATGGCTTTGTGTCTAGAAAATAGGTGTCAGCGCCATCAATACATAATGCGGTCAGGCAATCTGTGTAATAGGCACCCGTATCAATACCGATGCGAAATGATCTGACATCTGGCGTATCTGTAATTGTGTGGCCATGTACCACCTTAAAAGGTTCTATCCACGGCTTTTCCAAGAAACCCTTATGGCCCCAATACAGCGTTTCCGCTGGCTGGTCAGCCAATGGCAGTGATGGATGGACCGCCGCGTGCACAAAGACATAATCTCCGGCCTGATAAAACACCGTCAAGTTTTGCAAAAACTGAATATGCTCATCAGGAAGCGCATCTTTTAGGCCGTCACTCAACGCAATGAAATCATCGGGCCTTACCGGGTTTGCTGGCCCCTTCGCCCGATAACTTTCAACCGTAGCTAAACCGCCATAGGATAACCACACGGCCCCCTCTACAGGGTCATCAAGAAAGCCTTGCATTGCCGCTTCATGGTTGCCGCGCAAAAAGACGACATTCGTCAGTCGCGGGTCATTACTGACCCGTTGCTTCGTGGCCAGACAAAGGTCGATCACAGATTTCGACTGATCCCCCCGATCAACATAATCGCCCAGAAACACGATCTCTGCAGGGCGATCTGCGTCTTGCCGGTCCTCGTCAATGCGCGCCAGCAAAATCTCCAAAAGATCAGCGCGGCCATGAATGTCACCAATGGCATATATACGTCGATCAGCAGGCCCCCGAAAAGTTTCGGGCGCTGCATTTTTGCTACCAAATATGCGCGACAATAGCCCCATTAGAGATCAACACTCCGTCAGGCCCAGGCGAACCTGGCAATCAACCATCCTTGGTTGCGCTGCCATACTCGGCATAATGACCGTAATAATAGCCGTAATCACCATACCCATAAGCGTAGCGGGACTGTTTCTTGAAGTCGACACGTGTCAGCACGGTACCGGCAACTTCAACGCCCGCGTCTTTCAATGTCTTAATCCCGGTCTTAACAGCATCAACAGGCGTCGATGCCCAATGCACAGCAAACAAGACAGCATCGACATGGGATGCTGCCAACAGCGCATCTGACACCGCCAATACCGGCGGCACGTCAATGATTACAACGTCATAGCGATTGCGTAATTCACCGATCAATTCACCAAAGGCGGCAGAAGCGATCACAGCGTTGGCATTGGCGGCGATGTCCTTGCCAACCAGAACATCAACATCTGTAATCGGGCTACGGACAATGGCTTCGTCCAAGGTCGCCTCACCTGACAGGACATCAACCACAGTCTTGTCAGAGCTTACATCAAATGAATCATGCACCGACGGACGACGCAAATCAGCATCAATGACGATAACCGATTTTTTGTACTGCACGTTTGTATGGGCAAGCAAAGCCGAGGTCATTGACTTGGCTTCCTGTGGCACCGCACTGGTCGTCATCAATACTTGTGGCGGGTTATCAATATTTGATCGCGCCACTGCTATACGAAGCCCGCGCACAGATTCAGCCAAGGCCGATGTTGGGTTCGCCACCGCATGCCGCAATGTCACCGAACGGCTTGAGCTTGTGTCTGCGTCCTTCAATGCGGGGATCTGCCCCAGAACGGGCAAGCCCAACGATTCTTCAAGTTGCGGCGCTGACCGATAGCCCACCTCGAAAAATGCCAAAAGGCCCGCAACACCAAAGCCAAGGAAAATACCTATCAGGGCCCCGGCGCCCAATATGCCAGATATGTTGGGCCCGACTTGCGCCCCGCGCTTGGCATAGCTGATAATGCGCGCGCCCTCTTCATTCAGACTTTCCTTGCCGGATGTTTCTTTGAAACGCTCCAAGAAGTTTTCATAAACCATGCGGCTTGCCTGGGCTTCACGCTGATACTGTCGCAGTTGGATTGAGGCCCGGCTCATCTTGTTGGAGGTGCCCTCAAGCTTTCGCAATGCATCGGTGATCGTGTCGACTTTGGCACGGGCAATATTCATTTCATTGTCAATTGCCTGAATTTCCTTGCGTATCTGCACTTCATATTGGCGACCCGCATCGGCGATTTCAGCACGTATCGAAATCATTTTGGGGTGACGGTCACCGTAATTGGTCGAAAGCTCTGCCTCACGTCTTTTCAGCGTCGCAATTTCCTGCCGCACCGATAGAACTGCCGTTGTATTTAGAAAGTCTGCAACAGCATCGTTGTTGCCAGTCCCAACCAACGCATCAAGCTGACGCTTCCTGATCTGCACGCCTGCCAATTCGGCCTGCGCTGTAATCAGCTGTCCATTCAGGTTCGTCACCTGATCATCCAAAAGATTGGTGCTGTGACCAAGCTGTTCTGCCTGTTGGCTCTTATAAGCAATAACCGCAGCTTCAGCGATTTCAACTTCCTTGCGCAAATCATCCATCCGGTCATTCAGCCACGATGTCGCCCGCTCCGTCGCGTCGAATTTTGCCTCAAGCTGTTCGTTCAAATACTCGTCTGCAACCTTATTGACAATCATTGCCGCCAATTCACGATCAGACGAAACATATGTCAGTCGCAAAATTGACCATGCAGATGTGTCCGACGCGACAGTCAATCCGGCAACAACGCGCCTTAACTGAATGCGGCGCATCATTTCGTCGGAAATCTTGCCATTCGATGCTGTATTTTTAGGTTCCGCCAACCCAACAAGCACCGCCAATTCACGCGCAAAGCCTTTTACTCTGTTGATCAATGTCGGCTTGCGGAGGGTCGGATTGAACTCAGGATAGCTATCAAGTTCCAACGAATCGACGACGCGGCCCAAAACCTTGTCGGATTTGATGATAATGCCTTCCTGTGCCGCAGCAAAACGACTGACGCGGCGCTGGTCATAGAACATGCCCCCGCCTTGCACCATGTCGCGGTTAGACGACAAAACAATGCTGACACTCGCTGCATATGTGGCGGGCAACTGCTTTGCATAAAAATAGCTGGCACCGAAAGCTGAGGCGACAATTGCCACGATCAACCATTTGCGTAGCCAAATGGCACGCATAATTGCCATGACATCAAGGTCAGCGGAAATAATGTTCGCTGCCCCAGGAATATTTAGTCCGCCCTGTCCGAC
>SPJK01023834.1_pt1 | contig 29403 bp, 15 predicted proteins | sample 3741771 | NCBI WGS metagenome assembly SPJK01 (sample SAMN10925997, study PRJNA522277) | cold seep metagenome | isolation source: Elba SIP-enriched marine methane seep metagenome, extraction at timepoint T2 | place: Italy: coast of Elba, Mediterranean Sea
CCGAAGGGCTACGGTAAATTCCGGCCCCGGAAGGTCGGCGTTATTGGCGCAGGAATCATGGGTACAGGCATTGCTACCGCCTGCTTACGATATGGCCATTCGGTGGTGCTAAAGGATGTGAGCAAGTTGGTCGCTGAGCAGGGGCGCGATGTGGTCCGTCAGCGAATCGAGGAGCTAATCGAAGAGGGAACCTTTCACGATAGCGAGCGCGAAGAACTACTACGCCGCATTGTCACCACGGAAGATGCCGCCGATTTCGCCGACTGTGACCTCGTGATCGAATCCGTTTTTGAAAACCAGCTGGTGAAACAGAAGGTCACTAGAGAGGCAGAGGGGTATATGGATGAATATTCCCTATTTGGCTCTAACGCAATTTCGATACCGATCACCACTCTGGCCAAAGGCACCTTGCGGCCCCAAAATTATGTGGGCCTCCATTTCTTTGCTCCGGCAGACGAAGTACCCCTGGTAGAGATTGTACGTGGTGAGCAAACGTCTGATGAAGCGATTGCCCGCGCTTTTGATTTCGTCAATGGCATTATGAAGATTCCTATCATCGTCAAAGACGACTGGGGCTTTTATGCTGCTCGGGTACAGAATACGTATATCCTAGAAGGGATTGCCCTTTTGCAGGAAGGCTACTCTCCGGCACTCATCGAGAATATTGGCAAACAGATCGGTATGCCGCGAGGACCGTTAGAACTGGCCGATGATCTAAGCCTGCCACTGGTGCTGGAATACGAAAATCAGGCAGGAGCACACTACGGCAATCAGTATATTCAACACCCATCGGTAGCCGTCTTGCAAATGATGATCGATGAACTCGAACGCAAAGGCAAGAACAACAAGGCAGGGTTTTATGATTATCCAACCGAAGAAGCACGACACTTATGGCAAGGGCTAACAGAGCAGTGGCCCAATAAGCAAACGTCTTATGATCGTGCTGAAATTACCGACCGCCTCTTGTTTGCACAAGTTATTGAAGCAGTATGGTGTATGCAGGAAAAGGTCATCACTTCGGCGGCAGAAGCTAATCTCGGCAGCGTGCATGGTTGGGGCTTTCCGGCCAATAAAGGCGGGGTGATCCGCTTTATCCACGATTATGGCCCCGATGATTTTCTTGCGCGTTGCAAGGTTTTTCAGGAAAAACACGGACAGCGATTCCGCGCACCGAAGATGCTCCGGCGGGTACTCAGCGAGCCCACAATCCAGACGCAGGCGGCAGTAGAGTAGACCTACCCTAGATAGCTCTGATCTAAAAACGAAACTAGCTTACTTCTTACTGCTAGTCCCCTTCTTCTTGGCGGTCGGGTTTTTCGCGGCTGCTTTTTTCCTTGTCGCTGCTTTCTTGTAGGAGAAGGCCACTACGCCCAATGGCGGCAGTGTAAACTCGATGCTGTGGTCTTTTCCATCCCATTCCTTCTTATCTGCCTTAATAGGCTTGGTGTTGGCGTGTTCGCCTGTCCCTCCGAACTTAGCGGCATCGCTATTGAGTACCTCTGTATAGGTTCCTGCACCAGGGACACCTGCGCGGAATGCGGTATGGGTGATCGGCGTGAAGTTGCAGACGATTACTAGTTGATCACTGGCTTTCTTTCCCTTGCGGACATAAGAAATGACGCTCTTCTGGTGGTCGCCGAGATTGATCCACTCGAAGCCTTGATCAGTAAACTGTTGTTCGTACAGGGCAGTGCTTCCCTTATAGAAGTGGTTGAGTGTTTTGACCCACTCTTTCATGCCTTGGTGGAATGGGGTGTCTAATAGTGGCCAGTCAAGACCAGCTTCAATGTTCCATTCAGTCGTTTGACCAAACTCACCACCCATAAATAGCAATTGCGTACCTGGATGCGTAAACATGTAACCAAATAGGGCACGTAGATTAGCAAAGCGCTGCCATTCATCGCCCGGCATACGCGTTAGCAAAGTGCCTTTTCCGTGCACTACCTCATCGTGCGAAAGCGGTAGCATGAAGTTTTCGGTAAAGGCATACACCAGGCTAAAGGTGATGGAATGGTGATGATATTGTCGGTGGATAGGGTCGTTCTTGAAGTAGGCCAGGGTATCGTGCATCCAGCCCATCATCCACTTCTGCCCGAAACCTAAGCCTCCGGTGTAGACGGGGCGGCTCACACCGGCCCAGGCAGTTGATTCTTCGGCGATGGTTATTGCATCGGGGAATTCCTGATAGACCGTTGCGTTGAATTCACGCAGGAAGTCAATGGCTTCCAGGTTTTCATTGCCGCCGTATTGATTGGGAATCCATTGCCCATCTTCGCGGCTGTAGTCCAGGTATAGCATGGAGGCTACCGCATCCACCCGGAGGCCATCGGCATGGAATTGATCGAGCCAGAAGAGGGCATTACTGATCAGGAAGGAACGAACTTCATTCCGGCCGTAGTTAAAGATAGCGCTCTTCCAATCGGGGTGGAAGCCCTGGCGTGGGTCTTCATGGTCAAACAAGTGAGTTCCGTCAAAGTCAGCTAAACCATGCGCATCAGTCGGGAAGTGCGAAGGCACCCAATCGAGGATAACACCAATGCCGGCCTGGTGCAGGCGATCGACGAGGTACTTAAAATCTTGTGGGGTGCCAAAGCGGCTCGTCGGTGCAAAATAGCCTGTTACCTGATAGCCCCAACTAGGGAAGTAGGGGTGCTCCATTACCGGAAGGAATTCGACATGGGTGAAGCCCAAATCCTTCAGGTAGGCTGGGAGCTCTTCGGCCAGCTCTCGATAACTGAGCGTTTGCATCGCGCCGGCCTTCTTCTTCCAGGATCCCAGGTGCACCTCATAAACACTGTAAGGTTGCTCCTGCCCGGCTTTCTCTTTGCGTTGCTCCAACCACTCCTGGTCATTCCATTCATAGTATTGATCCCAGGTAACGGAGGAGGTATTAGGTGGTACTTCCCAAAACCACGAAAAAGGGTCGCCCTTCATGAGCTCGCGGCCGTCTGGCGCATCGATCGCATATTTGTAGAGCAGGCCTTTTTTGATCCCGGGGATAAAACCTTCCCATATGCCGGATTGGTCCCAGCGTGGTTGAAGGGTATGTGCGCTGCGATCCCAATTGTTGAAATCACCAACGACAGCTACCTTTTTAGCATTTGGTGCCCAAACAGCAAAGTAGTACCCCCACTCACCATCGACTTCTACGGAATGACTTCCCAGTTTTTCATACAACTTGAAGTGCTTTCCGGACCGGAAAAGATTGATGTCAAATTCGGTGAATAGAGAATGGGTTTTTACGCTCGGCATGGATGTGTGATTTGTAAAGAGGTTTGCAAGGTTCGGCTACTGAGAATTGTTAAGCGGTATTTCCTACCAATTGCGGCACCAAAATCGGTGTTACGCAGCGCGTAATAAAGATTTCGGGAACGATGAGTGGCGAAAAAAGGGCCAGAACAAAATCTGTAAACTGAATTTTAAAAACCTCTGGTGCGAAAATAGGGAAATTGTTGGTGTTGTGACGGGATTGCGGTGTGGTGTAGTAGTAGAGTTGTGGTGTCAGAGTGTTAATAGTGTTTTGGTGTTTTGGTGTTTTAGTGTTCTAGTGTTTTAGTGTTTTGGTGTTCTGGTGTTCTGGTGTTCTGGTGTTCTGGTATTGTGGGGTTGGGCTTGTTCAATTTTTTGTACTTTTTCCTTTTGAAGTATTGTGAAGCTCAACAAGCAATGAAATCGACCTTAATTCTTCCGGTGACTTTGTGTCTAATCTTATCTCTTATGACCTCTGCGAGTAATTCTCAGGATGTGCAACGTATTGTGTTGGAAGACGGTTGGACGTTCCATGCCGCCGATCAGCCAAATGAAGCTGGTGTACAGGCAAAGGTGCCAGGTGTGGTGCAAGCGGATTTGATTCGGCATGGTTTACTGCCTGATCCATTTTATGGTACCAATGAAAACCTGGTCCAATGGGTAGGAGAAAGAGCATGGCAGTATGAATTGACATTTGAAGTGCCGGATTATGCCGATAGCAGGCGCTATCGCTTCCGTTTTGATGGCTTGGATACCTACGCTACCGTTTGGTTAAATGGGGAGCAGATCCTCGAAGCGGATAATATGTTCCGTACCTGGTTGGTGGACGTCGATGAATGGCTACAGGCCGGTGAAAATCAATTGAGTGTTCGCTTCGACCCGCCAGTTGAGGTGTTGCAAGATCGATTGACCGGGATGCCGTTCCATTTGACGGCAGGAAATGATACAGGTGATCCAAAATTGGCCCCTTATGCGCGCAAAGCACAGTATCAGTTTGGCTGGGATTGGGGCCTTCGACTAGTCACCTGCGGCATCTGGCGACCGGTGGTGCTGGAAAGTTGGGAGCGCGCTCGACTGGAGGATGTCCAAATCGTTCAGAATGAACTGTCAGATAGCCAGGCTAAACTTTCGGTGCGGGTAGATTTGCAGCAAGAGCAGGAAGGCGACTATCACTTAGTTGTTCGGACCTTGGATAATGGGGCGATCCTGGAAGAAAGTATTGTTCCAACAGAAAGTAGTGAGGTGACTGTGGAGGTTTTGATCGATAACCCAAAGCGCTGGTGGCCGAATGGGCAAGGTGATCCCCACCTGTATCAGCTACGCTGCGAATTGTGGCAAGGAGGCACCTTAGTCGATGCGATGGATCGCTCCGTGGGCTTGCGCACGATTGAATTAGTGCAACAGCCAGATGCGGAAGGAGAAGGCTTTTATTTCAAAATTAACGGCCGGCCAGTTTTTACAAAGGGAGCGAGCTATATTCCACAGGATGTGATGGTGCCGCGTATTACCCGAGAACAGAAACGAGGCTTATTGGAGGAAGCGCAGGCTGCTAATATGAACCTGATTCGCGTATGGGGCGGCGGCATCTATGAAGACGACGATTTCTATCATTGGTGCGATTCGTTAGGCCTGTTGGTTTGGCAAGATTTCATGTTTGCCTGTGCCGGTTATCCAGGTGATGAGGCCTTTCTGGCGAATGTAGAAGAGGAAATCCGGCAAAATGTACGCCGTTTGCGTAACCACCCTTCGCTACTGGTATGGTGTGGGAATAACGAAGTGTACATGGCCTGGAAACACTGGGGCTGGGGCAAGCTTGTGGGCCGCGATTACGACGAGATGTTTAGCCAGTACGATAGCCTTTTCCTGGAGTTGATTCCTCGGGTGCTGGAAGAAGAAGATCCTGACCGCCCCTACACCCATACTTCACCATTAGGGAGTTGGGGCAAAGCGGAGGGCTACCGCTCCGGCACGATGCATTATTGGGGTGTATGGCATGGGCCGCACGATTTTTCCGGTTACGAAACCCGGGTCGGGCGCTACATGAATGAATACGGCTTTCAGTCTTTCCCCAGTATGGAAACGATCGCAGAATTTGCCGATAGTAGTCAGTGGTCGCTCGAAAGCCCCGTGATGGCGCACCACCAAAAAAGCTATATCGGTAATGGCTTGATCGGCGAATTCACCGAAAAATACGGTGACCCCACGGATGATTTTGCCGGTTTTGTTCACCAATCCCAAGTTGTGCAGTATGAAGGAATGCGTCGAGCTATCCTGGCTCATCGACTCCGCCGAGGCTACTGCATGGGCACTGCTTTTTGGCAATTGAACGACTGTTGGCCAGCGCCCTCCTGGTCGGCGATCGATTATTACGGTCGGCACAAAGTATTTTTCCAGGAGTTAGGGAACCTTTATGCCCCCCTGACTGCCACGGTCGTAAAGGAGCGACGCAATACGCAGCTGGCGGTAATCTGTGATCATCCTGAACCAGTGGGGGCAGTGCTGCACTGGGCCTTGGAGGATGAAGGAGAAATGTCGGTGCCCATTGCTTCAGGTTCCATGCTGGTTCGTACAGATGGCCCGGGCACTTACCTGTTTGATCTTCCCGCGAACTTCATGCCGGAAGAAAATCAGAAAACGAGTATCCGTATCGAAGTAGAAGGTGAACTGTGGTCGACAGCAGTTTGGAAAGGGCGTTATGAGCCCCTGCCGCTGCCTAATGGTGGACTGGAAGATTACCCGGCGCTGATTGGGGAGTGATTGGTGGTCCGGAGCTCGGGGTATGGTATCAGGAAATCTCATTGGATAAAGCCTGAAACAAAAAAAGCCCTCCCAGGCGGGAAGGCTTCGAATAGGATATGTTCATTATTCCTTTAGTGTTGAGACGCTGATTAGTTCAGGGTGCTCACCACGCTGTTGTCGAGACCAAATTCGTTTGGTACGTAAGCGTCGGCTTGCCAGTCGTTTTCCCAGACTTCGCCGTCGATCAGGTAGCGGAACTGGAATTCCTTACCGGCTTCCAATTCTACAGTTGCTTTGAAAATGCCGTTTTTCTGCTTCTTCATCACTGGAGCTTCCGTAGCATTCCATTCGTTGAAGTCACCAACGATAGCTACTTGCTTAGCTTCAGGAGCAGCCTCTACAGGCAAAGAGAAGGTAGCCTTACATACAGGCTTCGATTTCAAAAATTTCTTCGCGATCATAATAAATGGAATTAAGATTATTCGAAGTTGAAGTACGCACTACCATTTCAGTGGCAGCTTGTACGGTGGTTTAGTTTTTTGAGGAAGACCTCTTATTTGAACTTCCAGTAAAACCGGAAGTCGTAGAGGGAGACATGACGATTTTATCGTCACTGTGGTAGAGGGTAGAGGGATGGTCCAATATTTCAAAGAATGTAACTTTTAGGACCTGCCCTAATTACCGGTATTAGAAATTAGCTCTTGATCCTTTTTATCGCTCTACTCTCTACCTTAGAGCCCGTACGGGCCTGTATCTCTCTACGGACTTTGCCAAAAGTCCAGCTATATTGACGTTTAAGTGGTTTGGAAATCCAAACCATCTTTAAGTACAGCATATACTGACCGATGCAGTTTGGGATACCCCCAAACCACTTCGCGTCATGTATAGCTTATTTGCGACCTCCTTTCAATTCTACCTGGAGTTTGGCCAACTTGTCCCAGTTGCCTGCAGCAGCTAGTTTGGCTTGCTGGGGCCAGGTGGTGGGGTCGTGCATTTTATAACGTGGGCCTGCTGCATCAAGGATGTCACGCAGGGCTTTCGATTTCGCTTTGCTGAGGTCGGCAAAGGTAGCTACACCACCTGCCGTCAACAGTTCAGCGATCTTTGGGCCGATGCCTTCAATCTTCTTCAGGTCATCTTTCTTGGCCGCGGCTACGCTACGTGCCGTACTTGCTTTTTTGGGAGCGGCCGCTTTCTTGGCTGGAGCCGCTTTCTTAGCAGTTGCTTTTTTAGGCGTGGCTGCTTTCTTAGTAGTTGTAGCTTTCTTGGCTGGTGCTTTCTTTGGCTTCGGTGCTGCGATGATTACCGGATCAAGTACCAACACACAGTTATGGCTAAAGAAGGGGGTTGTCTTGTAATCATCGGCAGCCTCATCGTTGAACCAGGTGTGTCCATTGATGAGGTAACGGAACTCGTAAGCAGCGCCGGCTGGCAATTCCAGAGAAGCCTGGTAAGACTTCTTCTTAGACTTTAATACCAGCCCTTTATCCCAACTCCAATCGTTGAATTGGCCGACTACGCGAACTTCTGCGCCTTTGCCGATCTGGTCAGTGGTCAGGGAAAAAGTGACTTTACAAACCGGCTTCGTTTTGGAATATTGTTTCTTAATCATCTGTCTTGTAAGTGTTTTTTGTACACTAAGTGCAAATCTATATCAAAGTTATAACATATTCAACTGATAATCAATGAAAAATATCACCTTGCTACGATGGTTAAGCCACCCAATACTTGGCCGGGAATTAGAGATTCGGAATTTTTTACAGCAAGAATCACAGCTTCCCAAATGGAAATAGGGAAATGAGAAGGAGAGAAAATTTTATGCTTTTGAAAATTTGTTGAAAAATTAAGCCTGAGTTTACATTTTTCGTCGAAAAACCTGCTTGGGTTGATTCATCAAGACCTGAATCTGATTAAAGTAACGCCCAACATCCTGGCCATCTACTACTGCGTGATGGGCTTGTACAGACAGTGGCATCAGTACTTGCTCGCCTTGCTGAAAATAGCGCCCCCAGGTAATTCTCGGAACGGAATCCGCTGGCGAAAAATGCATGGCATGTTGAATGTTGGTAAAACTTACCCAAGGGATACTCGATAGAAATAGATAGTCATCGCGATCGGGATCGTCTTCCATAACGGGATCGGTTTGCATCCGTTGAATAGCGGCTTTAGCGCGCTCCACGAAATCTATTCCATCGGAGACATATTGCACATAGCAGAAGCTAAAGACGTCGGATACTTCCGTCAAAACAGTAAAAGAAGGGTGCACCTGATCGTGTTCTACGACATTGCCTTCTCGAATGCGCCACCGGAAAGCGGGAATTTCATTAGCTGTATGAGCGATGAGGAAAACGATGGCTGGCGTAAAAGGAATGTCGTGGCTCTTCAGGTAGGGTAGGAGCGTGCTTATGTCCACATTGGCCGTCAGGCTGAAATGTGGCTGGTCCATCGATTGGAAGAACTCGAAATGCTTCTGGCGGTGAGGGTCATTGAAGGTAATGGGACGCATGGGGAAACCTTTCCGGCAAAGATAAGGCTAAGGTGCAGAGTTCCATTACCTTCAATACCCGTGATCTACTAACCGATGCCTCTCCAGACCGATCGCAGAACGAAGGCAGATATCAACGCAATGCCTAGGCCAATTAGTGCGTACAGATGCTGACCATAAAGCCAATAACCAGTAGCAAACAAGGCGCTGTAGACCAAGAAGATGCCTGCAAACATTCCCAGCAATTCCCGAGGGAGTTTTCCGGTGGTGATATCATCGGTTTGCAAAGTATGGGAGGAAAGGCCTTCTTCAATAATCGGTTTCCAACCATTGGCGTGGGGCCGGATGAGCTGATAGAATCGAAGTAGCGTCGGCCGATCGGTAGCCGGTGTAAGGAAGGTGACGAGCACCCAGCCCGTAGTCGTAATCGCGACGCTCAGTAGTAGTTCGATGTGAGATGGGAAAGCGCCTGGATTGATAAACTTAAAGTAGATGGCCACAACAAAGGAAATCACCATCGCCGCAATTTCGCTATAAGCATTGATCCGCCACCAGAACCAACGCAGAATAAACAGGAGGCCCGTGCCTGCCCCGAGCAATACGATGATGTCAAAAGCAGTCTTAGCGTTTTGCAGGAAGAGGGCAACCACCGCAGCGATTGCCATGAGTACGAAAGTAGACGCTCTGCCTATCCAAACGATCTGTTTCTCACTGGCCTCCGTATTGATGAAGCGCTTGTAGAAGTCGTTAGCTATATAGGATGATCCCCAATTCAAATGCGTAGAGATTGTCGACATGAAAGCAGCAATTAAGGAGGCGATCACAATACCCAGTAGGCCATTTGGTAGGTAGGTGAGCATGGCCGAATAGGCCAGATCGTCATCAACAACCTCCGCATCGATCGCGGGAAAAGCGCTGCTGATCGCATCCAGGTCAGGGAATACAACCAGTGAGCAAAGTGCGATAATGATCCAAGGCCAGGGCCGTAATGCATACTGTGCAATATTGAAAAACAAGGTTGCGCCAACGGCATTCTTTTCGTCCTTGGCGGCAAGCATTCGTTGTACGATATAGCCACCACCACCGGGCTCAGCGCCGGGATAATAAGCGGCCCACCATTGTACGGCGAGCGGAATGATCAACAAACTCAGGAAGGTGTCCTTGTTCTGAGGGTCGGGCAAGAAATCAATTTTCCCGATGACATTTTCATGCTCAATTAAGGCCGATAAACCACCGATCTCTGGGAGGTTGACGATCACCACAGCCGCCCAGACCGTACCGATCATGGCAATGATAAATTGGAAGAAATCGGTAAGGATAATGCCCTTTAAGCCCCCGAGGGCGGAGTAGGCTACCGTTACTATTGATGCAATCAACAAGGTTTGAACGGGGCTCAGGCCGAGCAGGGTGCTACCAATCTTAATAGCTGCCAGACAAACGGTAGCCATGATGAGTATGTTAAACACTACCCCCAGATAGATAGCGCGGAAGCCCCGCAGAAAAGCAGCCTCTTTTCCACTATAACGAAGCTCATAAAACTCCAGATCGGTTAGGATACCCGATCGTCGCCATAAGCGAGCATAGATGAAAACAGTCATCATGCCGGTGATGAGGAAAGCCCACCACTCCCAATTGCCGGCCACACCATCTTTGCGCACGATATCAGTTACCAGGTTAGGGGTGTCAGCTGAAAAGGTGGTTGCCACCATAGAAACGCCTAGCAGCCACCACGGCATGTCGCGGCCAGATAGAAAGAAGTCTGAGGAGCTCTTGCCACTTTGTCGGGCAACCAATATGCCGATCAAGAGGGAGATGGCGAAAAAAGCGGCGATAAATGACCAGTCGATGAATTCAAGTGCCATGGTTGATTGATGTCTGCTGTTAGTAAATCAGTGGCGTAGGTAAAACGTGCCTTTTTATTGCACCACTATTTCGTCGATGAATAACCAAGCTTCATGTCCAGCTCCTTGACGCCCGGGCTGGATAATGCCGTGTCGCTGAGCTTCTACTTTTAGGTGTCGGGCTGCAATCGAAGGAAAACTAAGTTGAAGCGCAGCGATCTTAGAGTCGGTAGCAATATCAGTGGTCCGGGCCACTTCCGAATAGGTCTCTCCATCAGTGCTGACGGAGATTATTATTGTACTTGGTAAGTAGATCCATTGCCCCTCTCCTTTGAAAAAGCGAAGATCGACGCTGGAGCATTCTTTTTCTACCGTAAACGCGATGGTTGCAACCGCATCCTGGCCTTCAAATCCGAGCCATTCAGCGTCGCCATAGCGCTCATCACTGCCGATAACACCATTGATCAAGGAACCCGGGCCGCCACCGCTGTATTTTTCATGTGGAGGTACAGCCAGGGCCAGTTGCTGCCCTGCCGCCAAGTGATAAGTAAGGTGTTGTTGGTAAGGACGGCCCTGTGCTTTGCCATGGGCAAAGGCTTGAGCGCGAATGGTGGCCGATTCTGTTATGGTTAGGCTCGATTCGTATTGTGGTGAAGCAGTGGTCGGTTGGCTATCGTCGAGGGTGTAGTGCACGGCTGCATCAGCGGCAATTGTTTGCCAGCTTACCTCCACGGGCCCTTCCTTCGGTTGGATGGTGGCTTGCAACTCGTAGAGGTGATTGGCCGCGTTGATGCCTTGGCGCTGCAAGCGAGGAAGGTGTGCTGTTAGGCGACGGCTGAAGTCAGCAAAGTCTCGTTCACCTTGAGCAGTCCAAGCCACTTCAGCCAGGGCGCATAATCGAGGGAAGACCATATAGTCGAGCTTCTCACGGGTAGGGATGTACTCCGTCCACACATTCGCCTGGGTACCTAGGATGTACTGGGCTTCCTCTTCGGAAAGGACATCAGGAACAGGCTCGTAGTTATAGACTTTTTCCAGCGGTAAGAAACCGCCAATGGCGAGCGGCTCGTCCGGGTGCTCGCTTTGGTAGTAGTCAAAATAACAGTGAGAGGTTGGTGTCATGATGACATCGTGCCCCGCTTGTGCAGCGGCAATACCTCCTTCGATACCGCGCCACGACATAACCGTAGCGTTGGGAGCTAGGCCGCCCTCCAGGATTTCGTCCCATCCGATGATGCGGCGGCCTCGTTCATTCAAGAAGCGCTCAATGCGTTGAATAAAGTAGGACTGCAATTCGTGCTCATCTGCCAGGTTTTCCTGTTGCATCAATTGCTGACAAAAGGCGCTTTCTTTCCACTGGGTCTTGGGGCATTCATCGCCGCCGATATGGATATAGGTGCCAGGAAATAGATCGATCACCTCTTCCAATACATTTTCGAGGAAGGTGAAAGTTGCTTCCGTAGGGCAGAAGACATTTTCGGAAACACCCCACAATTGCCATACTTCGAGGGAATCTCCGGTGCAACCCAACTCAGGATAAGCAGCGATGGCTGCCTGTGCATGCCCGGGTAGTTCGATTTCAGGAACGACGGTAATGAACCGCTCGGCAGCATAGGCAACAATTTCCCGTACTTCCTCCTGGGTGTAGTAGCCACCATAACGTTCGCCATCGAATTGATGGGGTTGGTCGTTGTAATGGCCGATCAATGTGCCATTGCGGTAGGCTCCCACTTCTGTTAGTTTGGGGTATTGCTTGATCTCAATGCGCCAGCCCTGATCCTCGGTCAAGTGCCAATGGAAGTAGTTCATCTTGTGAGCTGCCATCTGGTCGAGGTAGTCCTTTACCGTATTTACATCGTGGAAATGTCGGGCAACATCAAGGTGCATGCCTCGGTAGGAGAAGCGCGGGTGATCTTCGATGGTCACTGCTGGAAATTGCCAGGCTTCTTCGTCAGTGGTCGGGTTTTGTAAAAGTTGCCAAAGCGTCTGGGTGCCATAGAAAAAACCTTGAGCACTGCCGGCTTTCAGGAGGATGCCATCGCTTGTGATCTCCAAGTGGTAGCCTTCAGGCTGCTCCACCTGTCTATCGTGAACAAAACTAATCGCATTCCCTTGGCCTTGCTGCTCAAAGTGAATGCCGATGGTTTCCTGCAGTTCGTCGCCAAACTTCATGATCACGGCTTTACTTTCATCGTCTAAGCCATCCATAGCGATTGTCGTTCGCTTTTTCGGAATATAGCTTCCTTCACCAGCGGTTAAACTAGCGGGCTGCGGGATGACGTGATAGGCATTGGGTTGTGGCGTTCCTGCTTGTTCGGAAGTCAGGTTGCAGGCAAAACATCCTAGGACCAGGGCAAACCCGAGTAGTATTCTGATAGACATAAGAGAGGATTGAAAGCGTAGAGAAAAAGGGTGCTATTGTCGGACTTTCCGCTTACCAGTATGATCAAATCCATGCTCACGTTCAAAAGCAATCATACTAGTTGGGCGGAAATTGGTGATAAAGGCTCGTCGCCGATGGGCTGTGGTGTTGCCCCGTGCATAGTGGATGGTCCGACCATGATGAAGAACACAAGAACCAGCGGGTATTTCTATGGCATTGGCTTCTGCTTCAGTAGCGTTGCACTCCAACGCACCGCCTTGACCTGTTTGTCGATGTGTGCGAAGAGGTTGGCGGTGTGAACCAGGGACATACCACATGCAACCATTTTCCTTGATCACGTCGTCCAAGGCTACCCAACAAGACACCGCCCGTTTATCTGGCATGTTAATCCAGTAGGCTTCATCCTGATGCCAGGGAGTAAGAGTGTTGGTGAAAGGAGCTTTATCGATCAGCATATCAAAATCGAGGTCCATATCTTCTCCCAATAGTTCTTGTGCGATCACCTTCGTTCGTTGGTGGATCACCGCATCGAGTAGCGGAGGGTGTAAAAGGGACGGCCGCATGATTTGTGTGATCTTCTCCGACTCTCCAGATTGTGTTTGTCCGCTAAGGTCAGATCGCTGGCCTTGCGTGTCGATGCGTTCGGCCAGGAAATCTTCGTACAGTTTACGGTAGGAGGTCACCTCTTCAGTGTTGAGCAGGTCGTTGATTACCAAGAACCCTTGTTCACTGAATGTTTCTCTGTGTCGATAGTTAATCATGGGTTTATAATTCTTGATGAGCACTAGGTGATAGGAAAACCGGATGGTCGGCATTGCGCACGAAGAGCAAATGCGGAAGACCGTGAACCGTGATAGCTGCAATGGCATTGGTGCGTCCGCGAACATTAATGCCGGAATTTGGTGCTACGGCATAGGTGCCGTCAGCTTGACCTAGTAGGAGTGTTCCATGTGTTCCTTCCAATCGGCCAAGCTTCACTTTCGCATGTAGTATGTTGCCAGCCAACACGATATCAAGTACACCGTCCTGATTGGCATCTACTGTGGTAATAGCCTGAATAGGAGTCATCTGAGCAGCAGTGGGAAGGGGCGATTCTCGCAGTTGTCCGTCTTCGTTCCAGAAAATGCTGGTTTCGAGACTTTGTGCGCTGTAGTGATTAGCCGCAGCGATCTGATCGGCCGATAAGAGGTCATTTAGTTGAGCTTCCGCATATTCTCGGAAATAGAGGAACTTTCGCTTTAGTTCTGGTAATTGATTGATTAGATCATCACGCGAAGGGAAAGGCCAGGATGTGCCTTCCAGGTAGTAGAATAGAAGCGGATCAATGCTTCCATTATCATCAAAATCGCCGGCGTACAGTTCGACGGGTGCTTCGACGGATGCACTAAGCTGTGAATTGGTTCCCAGGTTGCCGGCAATGATATCCATATCACCGTCCTGGTCGAGATCAGTGATATGCAAACTTTGCCATAAACCGGTAGGAGCTTCCGGAAGAAACTGTGTGCTGACATTGGTCAGCGCCTGGTTTCGATACGAAAAGACTTGCAAACTAGTCCATTCCCCTACCAGCACGAGTTCTACATTTCCATCGTTATTGAGGTCGGTGAAATGGGCGGCACTGACATGATCGGCAGGAATCTCCTGGGTGGTGAACTGACCATTGCCATCGTTCAATAGTAATCTGCTTGGGTCGTTCAATGGATAATTTCCGTGCTGATAACCACCTCCGATAAAGAGATCGGTGTCACCATCATTATCCACATCTCCAGCTGCTACACAACTGCTATTCCCCAGGTAGTCAAAAGCAGCTTGAATGCTAGGTGAGAATTGCCCCTGACCATCGTTGAGATATAGCCGATCTCTTAAGGCAGCAGCACCTGTTGGAAATTCGTAAGATCCACTACATACGACGAGGTCCTGGTCTCCGTCTTGATCGGCATCAAAGAAGACGGCGGCAACGTCTTCGCATTCGGGATTATGAGCCCAGTCTATGGGCGAAAAACTGCCATCGGTGGTTTGTGTCCATAAGGCGCCAGTCGATCCAGCACCTTGTCCACAATAAGCATCCTCTCGGCCGTCACCATTCACATCGGCTGTCGCTAGTGCCGGGCCAGGCCGAGACATAAACCATGGGAGTAAGGATTGTAGCTTAAAGTCATTGAAAGATCGTTCGCGATGTTGGTACTCCGGCCAAGCAGTCTCCTGGTACAAGCTTGTGGCCGCCAGGGGCGGGGAGGTCGCTTGCGCTTGCTCAAGATTGATCTCAAGCACTTGGTCCACGGCAACGTTTTGCAATCGTATCGTCCTGCCTTCAGGCAGACGTACAACTACCGAATCCAGTTGGGTGATATCGCCTAAGCCGAAATGTAATATCGGGCCAACAGTCGATTGAAAACCACGAACAGGTTGTTGTTCCTGAAAGACGACGTGGTCACGAGCATATAAACTGAGTTTGGCGCCAATACCCGCTGCATTGCCAGGGCCGCCTATCAATTTTACCTTCAGATAGTGGTGGTCGAAGAGCTCTTCTGAACGGTTTTCGTACACCGATGCAACGTCGCCGGTATTATTTAAAACGAGGTCGAGGTCGCCGTCGTTATCTAGGTCGGAATAGACGGCACTCTGTGAAACTAAAGGCTCATCCAGCCCCCAGGCCACCGCTTGATCGCTAAATTGAAGAGGAGCGGTCTGACGATAGAAGAAGTTCGGGAGAATGATCGGAGGCATTTGCTCCATATAGCCGTCAAAATCGATAGGGTCTTCGCCTTTGTTGATGCGTACGACTTCGTTGGCGGTGAAATTCAGGAAATCCATATCGGTATGATCCCGCGGGTAGCCATTTGCGATAAAGAGATCGCGGTAGCCGTCATTGTCGAAGTCAAAGAATAGTGGCGCCCAACTCCAATTGGTATTGGATACGCCGGCTAATTGCCCTACTTCTGAGTAGCTGCCGTCGCCATTGTTTAGTTGCAACATATTGCGGCTGGACTGATGATAAAAACCATTTTCAGCCAGCATGCTAAGCTTGTCGTAGTTGTCGACCCCGGCATGCATTTTCTGTTGGTAGTTGGTGCGCGGCAGCATATCGAGGCTAATGAGGTCTACCAAGCCATCATTGTTACAATCGGCAGCATCCGACCCCATCGAAAACATGGAAGTGTGGTCAAAAAAGTCCGAAAAAGACTCGGTGAAAGTGCCGTTTCCACGGTTGATGAAAAGGTAGTCGGGTTCATTGAAGTCGTTGCCGATAAAGATATCGGGAAGGTCATCTTGATTGAAATCTGAAATGCTGATGCCCAGGCTAAAAGTGAGCACATTGCTGTAAATACCGGCCTCTTCGGTCACATTAACAAAGCGGCCGCCATCATTGCGATAGAGTTTGTTGGTGAATTCAGGTTCGTGCTTATTGCGCAGTTGCATGACCTCCAGAGAGCCTTTCGAATATTCAACCGTTGAATGGTTGAGGAGAAAGAGGTCCAGGTCGCCATCCAGGTCGTAGTCAAAAAAGGCGCTATGTGTAGAAAATGCTTGATCATCCAGGCCGTAATCAGCGGCTTGCTCGGTGAATGTCAAATCGCCATTATTGATGAAAAGGAGGTTGGATCGGAGAGTGTCAAAAGGGTAGGCGGTTCGGCAAATGTAAAGGTCGAGCCAGCCGTCCTGATTAATGTCAACGGTGGTGACTCCCGTACACCAGCCTTCTTTTTCGGCAATGCCAGCACGTTGAGTGACATCAGTAAAGCGAAGGTTGCCTTCATTGATGTACAGCCGGTTCTTTACCATGTTTCCGGTAAACACGAGGTCTTCCAAGCCATCGTTATTGAAGTCGCCGGCTGCTAGCCCACCGCCATTATTGAAGTATTGGTACTTGAAGATGTTGAAGTTCTCATTCTCGTTGAGTAGGTTTCGGAAGTCAATGCCCGTGTGCCGTTGATCGACTTCCACAAATACGGCCTCTGCCGGATTGTTTGAACAAGCAGTCAGTGTACTGATCGCCATCAAAGCCCAAATGAAACGAGATGAAAACATACGCTGCGGTTTAAAGAAGGCATCCCGATTGGCCAAAACAATTGGCTAATCGAAATGCCTTACCAAAGTAGTGTATATAATAGTTTCGATTGACGTTGTCTGGTCAGACTTTCCGTCGCAGGCGCGAGGAAAGTCCGACCATAACGTCAAGGGGGCAAATTAGTCAATATCCCACCAAAGCGACGCGCCACCTACATCAGAACCACCGATGCAGTTTACAGCTCCCTGTACCCCGTTCGGGTTTTGGGCGTACTCAGAAGATGGGTACTTCACGCGCTTGATTTGTTCGTCGGTATCAATTTCTCCGCTGCTGTTATTGAGCACAACAGGGAAGAGCGGTGGGTAGCTGGTACGGCGATACTCCGACCAGGCTTCTTGTCCGTCGGGGAACATAGCGATCCACTTCTGTGTAATGATACGTTCCAGCTTAGTCTCGAAGTCTGCACCTTCTTCCCAGGCAATGGTTACATTGCTTAAGGCATTGATGCTGTTGTCGTTATTGAATGCATCTACGTAGTCGATCGCCGTGCTGCTATTATCAGCGATGTAGGCATCAACGCCACCTACACCATACTGTTCGAAGGATTTGCGAATGCCCTCGTTGTAGAGTTCTTCTGCTGTTCCTCCCATGTTCCAGCCACGGATGGCGCCTTCTGCGCGTAGGAAATATACCTCAGAAGCTACCATAATCTGTACATCTCCCAGGTCTTGCAAGCCAGAGAACGTTACGTAGTCACCCTTATCAGCAATCGGAATGCCGATGCGAATACCCTTGTATTCATTAGGTACGATCGCGGAAGGACGGAAGTAACTGGCGATACGAGGATCATTGTAGCCTTTTAGAATCGATTCCATTGGTGCACCCATACGGATGTCATTCCAAGCATTGTTGATGGTGTTCATCGGGTGGTCGATGGAATTTTTCACCGTGAAGTTGCCGTCGTTGTCGAGCATTACGCCCAGCGAATGACTAAAGGCTGCTTCCGCTTCCTGCTTAGCCCGCGTTGGGTCTACTTTGGAGATGCGAATTGCCAGGCGTAAACGCAAAGAGTTGGCAAATTGGATCCACTTGGTCATGTCACCGGCATAAACCTGATCAAAATTGGCGAAAGGCTGCTTGCCGGGATTGTTGTTTTGGTAGGTAGTCAATTCATCGATTGCGCTATCCAAGTCAGTAAAGAAGGCGTTGTAGGCATCTTCTTCACAATCGTAGGCAATGGTGCCATCGTCAGCTACCTGGCCAAACTGGGTATAGATAATCGGGCCGAATATATCCGCTACGCGGTGCATAGCTGTTACCTGGACGATCTTTAACCAAGCCACGAATTCGGGGAATTTGTCGCCAGCGTTATTGATCACATCCAAGCCTGGTGCCATTACATCCTGATAGGCCGGGTTCCAGGCCCAGGTGTTCCATCCATCTACTAGATTGTAATTCATGTTGTTAGAATTACCAGCGAATGGGGTGGGCGGCATCATGTAACCAGAGTACACATCACCGATCAGGTTTTGCTGTAGCTGGGTTACCCAAGCCGGGGTGTGGACGTAAATGTTCTGAATAATGTTGATGAAAGGTTCACCAACCAGTTTGAAATCACGCTCCAAATCTCCGTTCGAGATAGCGAAAGGATCTTGATTGAATTCTTCAAAATCTGAGTCGCAACTCGTGAAGTTGATGCTTAATAGAACCAGCAGCAGGCCAGTCCCTAAGTAATTTATAAATGCTTTCATGGTTGTTATTTTACTTGATCAGACAATCTCTAACAGTGCTTAGAATCCAAGTGATAAGTTGAATCCAAGGCTGCGGGTAGAAGGAAGACTGAATACGTCTACTCCCTGGAAGCCTACTCCTGTAGAGAATGTTACGTCTGGATCAAAGGGTGCTTCGTTTTGGAAAAAGAATAAGTTACGACCGACCAATGAGATACGGGCAGAGTTCAGGAAGCCCAAGCTATTGGTCCGGGATTTTGGTAAATTGAAACCTAGCGACAGTTCACGAAGGCGAATATTGGTGGCATCGTATACGTACTCTTCCGTGATACCAGAGCGCCCACCAACTGCCGTGTAATAAGTCTCTGCATCGACCAAGGTGCCGTTAACATCAACACCACCTGCGTCCCGTGCATCAGCAGAGCGTTGAGAAACACCAAATTCGTCGAGAAGCGCTTCGGTAATAGACATCACTTCTCCGCCGAAACGACCATCAATTAGGAACTTCAAGGTTATACCTTTGAATGTCAAAGTGTTCGATAGGCCGGCCATGAAATCTGGGTTCGGGTTGCCGAGGAATTCCAAAGCGCCTTCAGTAGGTTGTGGTACACCGCCTTCCAGCAAGATGTTGCCACTACCGTCGCGGGCAAAAGTACGGCCGTAGATGTCGCCGAATGAGCCACCTGTACGGAGTACCATCGCATAGCTGTTTACACCTGCATCATTGATGAAGAACTCACCATTATCCAGTGCTGGGTGTAGTTCGACTATTTCATTTTGATTGGCAGCGATGTTTAGTCCCAGGTTCCAGTTAAAGGAGTTGTTCTGTACAACATCCAACCCGAGGAATGCTTCGATACCAGAGTTTTGTACATCACCAGCATTAACGAGATACTGTGAGAACCCACTACCAGCAGGCGCGCTAATACGCAGGAACTGGTTGGTCGTGTTCGTTCTGTAGTAAGCAAGATCTAGACTCAGGCGGTTGTTGAGCGTGCGGAGATCTAAGCCAATCTCAAGTGACTTCGACAATTCCGGCTCCAAGGTGCTACCCGGGATCGGGCCCACCCGATTGACATCCAAGCCTGTGATAGAAGAAATCTCATGGTTGTCGGTGCGGATGTTAGCAACGTAGGCGTCTACGTCATTACCTACTGTGGCATAAGAAACCCGCAGTTTCGCAAAGTCAATTGCGTTACCTCCCATCAATTCGCTGAGGACTACGCTACCGCCAACTGAGTAGTACAAGAACGACTGGTCAGGTAATGCTGAAGACCAATCATTACGAACCGTTGCATCAAAATAGTAGGTGTCATTGAAGCCAAGTGACGCACTTGCAAAGACAGCATTGAGCTTATTGCGGGTCAGTGTCTGCTTGAAATTAGCATTTGGCTGCTGAATGTTTTGCAGGCTGAAAATGTTGGCGAAACGAAGGTCTGCACCTTGAGAATCGAAATCATCTACAGCAAATTCAGTTCGGCGGTGGCTGGTTCCCACGTTTACGTTTAGCGTCGTGCTGCCAAAGCGACGATCTGCGCTCAAGATGGCATCGGCGTAGACTTGACTATTGTCGTAGCGGTTAAGGATATAGCGACCGTTGGCATCCGATAGGGTAGCCTGCGTAGAGGCATATATCTGCTGACGTGCTTCATCGAACGCCTGGTCCACATTACCACGTAGCTTGAGGCTCAACCAATCGTTGATGCCGATCCGCGTACTCAGGGAAGCGATGACCCGGCTACGGGTTTGACGGTTCAGGTTGCGATTAAGGATCCAGTGTGGATTCTGCTGTATATCGCGATCGGCTATCCAATTCTGCACATTGAAGTTACGCGAAGGAGAAAATACTTCAAACTCGTCGCGGTAGGTGTTAAAATCCAAGCCACGAGGGAAGAAGTACAAGCCGGTCAATGGATTAAAATAAAGGCCCGATGCCGGACGGTTATTCACTTCCTGCTGAATAAAGCTGGCAGAACCATTTACTTCCAGACGACCATCAAAGAAACGGCCGGTTTCGGTAAGGGTGAAATTGTGGCGATCCAATTCGTTGGTCGGTACAATCCCTTTAGCCTGTGTATTAGAGTAGGAGAAATAGGTTTGCATGGTTTCACTTCCGCCGCTGATCGATAGAGAGTTGATCCAGTTAACACCGGTTTGGAAGAAATCATCGACGTGGTCGGCAGCATTAACCTGACCGCCCCAGCTGAATTCTGCGCCGTCGCTCGTTTGACCATAGCGATATTGCAAATCTGGACGATAGGCCGCATTCTCTGTCAATACATTGGTAGAGAAATTGATCCGTGCCTGGCCGGCGCTGCCTCGCTTCGTCGTGATCAGGATCACACCGTTAGCCGCCTGGCTTCCGTAGAGTGCTGCTGCAGAAGCACCCTTCAGAACGGTCATGCTTTCAATATCGTCTGGATTTAGGTTGGAGATGCCGTCGCCGGAGTCGATCCCGCCTCCAAAGAGGTTTTCTTGATCACCTTGCCGGGAGTTGATCATCGGAATACCATCGATAACGAATAGGGGCTCGTTATCGGTTAGCGATTTGTTACCGCGTAAGACGATACGAGTTGAACCACCTACACCGGAACCGTTGCGGTTGATGAAAACGCCGGCGGCTTTACCAGCAAGCGCATTGATCGCGTTGACATCTTTTACGTCGGTCAGTTCTGCACCGGAAACTTCTTGTGAGGCATAGGTCAGGGATTTCTTTTCGCGAGAAATACCAAGTGCTGTGACGACTACTTCGTCCAGGTTGACACCTTCCCGCAAAACGATGTCGTACAGGTCTGAGGTGCCGACCTGAATAGTCTGAGGAGCAAAACCGGTATAGCTGAATTCCAATTCGGCGCCTTCTGGTACGGTTAACTCAAAACTACCGTCATAATCGGTAATGGTACCATTTCCTGTGTCTGTCTCCAGGATACTCACCCCAATCAGAGGTTCCCCAGAAGAAGAAGACACTGTACCCCTGATGCTTTTTTGAGCAGTGACAGAAAGGGCTGTCAGCATCATTAGTAAGAGTAAAGTGAATGCATTTTTCATGAAAATGAATTTTATTAAATAGTAAAATCCCTGCTTCTTTCCTGGTAAACCGACTTCCGGGTGTTGAAGGAAGAAGAAGTTTTATACGGGAGGTCTAGAATTTCCACCTACGGAAGGCCTCAATGGCCTCGTATTCCACCAGGCCGAGCTCGCGATAGGCTACTGCGGTTGCGCGGTTGCGGTCTTCTGCTCGCTGCCAGAATTCTCGTTCATCCTCTCCTGGGAAAGGTGGTCGATCCTTCTGAGATTGGTGCATGAAGATGGCTTTGCGTTTTTTGTGAACTTCCAATGGACTAAGGGGTACGGCCATTTCAATCTCGTGGATGGCCCACTCGTGCCAGGCTCCGCGGTAGAGCCATAGCCAACAGTCCTTGATCCAGGATTCAGACTTAAGTTGTTTCAGTGCGTCGAATACGACATTCAGGCATACCCGGTGTGTACCGTGTGGATCGGCCAAGTCACCAGCAGCGAACACTTGATGGGGTTTGATCTGCGTAAGGAGTTCCTTGGTGATATCGACATCTGATTGGCTAACCGGACTTTTTCGCGTGCTGCCCGTTTCGTAGAAAGGCAGATCGAGAAAGTGGATCTGCTCGTCGGGTAGGCCACAGAAACGGGCACCGGCACGAGCTTCGCCACGGCGGATGAGTCCTTTGATAGCAAGTGTTCGGGCATCCTCAGATGAAGTATCGTCTCTTTCTTGTAAGCTCACTTGGGTTTCTTCCAACCAGGCTTTCATTTCTGGGGAAGCGCCAGGTATTTGTTGGCCAAATTCCTGTACAAATTCTACGAAACGCAGGGCATCATGATCATGCACGGCAATGTTGCCGGAAGTCTGATAGGCTACGTGTACTTCGTGGCCTTGCTCCACTAAGCGTAGAAAAGTGCCGCCCATGGAGATCACATCATCATCGGGGTGAGGACTAAAAAGAAGAACCCGCTTTTTGGCAGGAGTAGCCCTTTCCGGACGCCGGCTGTCGTCGGCTTTTGGCTTGCCACCAGGCCAGCCGGTAATGGTACCCTGAAGCCGATTGTGCACCTTGATATTCAGATCGTAGGAGGTGGAATACTCAATGATCAATTCGCTAAGGTGGTTTTCGTTGTAGTCACTATCTGTAAGCTTCAGAATAGGCTTGTTCACTTTATTGGACAGCCAGATCACCGCTTTAGTCGATAACTCTTCTGTCCAGTTGCACATCCCGACCAACCAAGGTGTTTGGTAGCGAGTAAGTCCATCGGCTGCAGCCTGGTCGACCACCACTTGTACGTTCGGGTGATCTTGTAGGAAAGTGGCTGGAACAGAAGTGCTGATACCTCCTTCTACTGTTCGGCGAAGGATATCGGCTTTATGCTGCCCCCAGGCCATGAGATAAATGGTGTCGGCTTGCATGATGGTAGAAATGCCCATCGTGATAGCTCGGTAAGGGACTGCTTCGGCATCAATGAATTCGCGAATAGCGTCGTGTCGGGTGATTCTATCGAGGCGAACGAGTCGGGTGATCGAATCTTGTCGAGACCCGGGTTCATTGAAACCAATATGGCCGGTCCGACCGATGCCTAGTAGTTGGATGTCGATACCTCCAGCCTGTCTGACCTTCTGTTCAAACGACTCGCAGTAGTTGTTGACATCTTCCAATGCGAGGGTTCCGTCTGGGATGTGAATGTTGGCAGGGTCGATATCGATATGGTCGAACAAATACTCGTGCATAAATCGCACATAACTCTGTTCGGCTTGTGGTGATATTGGATAGTATTCGTCAAGATTGAAGGTGACGACATTGGCAAAGCTAAGGCCTTCCTCTTGGTGGATTCGGATCAATTCTTTATAGATCCCAATCGGTGAGGAACCAGTAGCCAAACCTAGGACCAACTGTTCGCCTTCTTGTTGTTTGCGCTGGATGGCCAGGGCAATTGAACGGGCGATATGCTTAGACGCTTCGACCGAATCAGGCCAGATTTTTACCGGCAGTTTTTCCGGGCTTCTTAGCTCGTATTTTAGGAGCATTTCGTTCGAAATTAGAGTCATTTAAGTCGCATTTATAGGCCAAAGGTAAATAATTTACTGAATAATGTGTGCGCACACACAAAATTTTTAATATTGCGTGTGCGAACACAAGTGAATAATATTCTACGCGTGTTCGCACACGTGTGAATAATATATTTTACGTATTATGTGGAGAGATTCCCTGGAAATCGACCCTATTGAAATAAACTCAAATCACAAATGAAAAAACGAGTACGGATCAAGGACATCGCCGAGAAAGCCGGGGTGTCTACTGGCACCGTGGATCGTGTGTTGCACGAACGAGGAAGTGTCGCACCAGAAGTAAAGAAGCGCGTGTTGGAGGTGATCGAGGAGCTTGGATATGAGCGGAACCCTTTAGCTAGTGCTTTGGCTTATAATAAGACCGCCCGCATTATTGCGCTTTTGCCTGAACCTGATAAAGACTTTTATTGGTGGCAAACCCATCAGGGGGTAGATCGAGCGGTCAAAGCAGTCCAACATTATGGCTTATTCGTCGATAAAGTCTTCTTCAATTATGGTGACCGGGCCGGTTTTCTAGAACAGGCCAAAGAGGCTATGGCAACGCAGCCTGATGGTTTTCTTTTCCCTCCCATGTTTACCGAAGAGGCTCGCTGGTTGATGGAGGCTTGTGAAGAAGCCAAGGTGCCATACGTCATGATCAATACGAACCTGGAAGGAGGCAATCCCTTATCATATATTGGCCAGGATTCCTACCACAGTGGGGTGCTGGGCGCCCGTTTGTTGAATTATGGCTTGGCTCCAGGCATGGCAGCGGCTATTCTCAATTTGGACTCCAGCGAGAAAGCGGCGCAACACTTGATCAGTAAAGAGCAAGGCTTTCGGGATTACTTCACGCAAGAGGACAAACGCGACATCCGCGTTTTTCGGGCGGATTGTGAATCATTTGACGATCCGAACAAGTTGCGAGACTTCATGACAGAATTATTGGATACCCATGCTGACCTACAAGGAATCTTTGTGACCAATTCAAGGGCCTTCAAGATCATGGATTGCTCAGAAGAACTAATGACCAAACGGGGGGTCAAAATTGTGGGCTTTGACTTAATCCCACCCAATCTGGAGTACCTCAAGCAAAATCGCATTGATTTCCTGATTAATCAGAACCCGACGGAACAAGGCTTCCGGGGAATATACTGTTTGTTCCAGCACCTTATTCAAGGCCAGGCTGTACGATCTAAGTATTACTTACCGCTCGATATCATTGTAAAGGAAAACGCCGACTATCATGTGCAGGAGCAATTGATCCATGATGTACAGGTGGTCGTGTGAGACCCTACTGATAACTATTGTCGAGGCGATTTGCATCTAAACGCGTACCAAATGGGTCGATAGCCATCCATTCGGGCCGTTCATCTACAATAAGGCTTAAATGGGTAGTTGCTTGATCGATCGGGTGCAATTGATAATACAAGGCCTGGTCCTCTTCTCCTAATTCGCGTGGCTGCTTCGTGAACAGTCCAATTGGAATGGGTTCGTTAATGGAGATTTCACGAGTAGAGCCATCTGCCAAAGTTTCAAAACGTTGTGCATAGACCGTGATGTCGACCTGGTATTGCCCGTTGGCCAACTCTTTGACCTCACATTCCTCCATTCTTAGATCGTAGGTGATCACACGCTTCAGCCAATCGTCAAGGAGGATGTGGAACTCTGCTGGAGTAACATGCTGGAGCGCTTCGATCAACTCCAGGCTAATCAATGAAGGCTCTACGTCACGATGGTGTCGATCATAAATCGACTTGAGCGCAGCATTGAATTTGTCCGTACCAATTAGTTCTTTGATAGCAAATAAGGAAATGAAGCTCTTGCCGTAGGCGAGATAGTGTTCGCCTTCTTCCAGATAAATTGGAGGCTCTGGCTCACTAGCAAAAGAGCGGCCGCTGAAATACGTCCTTTGAGCTGTTTCGCTGAGTTGCCATACGGCTCCTTTGCCAAAAGCTTCCTCCATGAGAACGGCCTCTGTATATTTAGCTAAGCCCTCTGTAATTAGAGCACCACCGGCTACATATTTGGGCGATAGTAAGATTCCCCACCATTGGTGAGCCACTTCATGGATGCTTCGTTTGGCGACCAGGTCAAATGCATCTTCGCGACGATTGTCGATTAAATATAGCCGGTCTTCGACCATGGCAATGAGGCCCGGTTGGGCATGCCCTCCAAAAGGCCAGTGGCCAGGTAGTTCGGCAATGCGCAATTGCGGAAAAGGGAATTCGCCAAACTCACTACTGCAAAAGGCTAGAGTTCGTTTGGTGTTTTCAATGATGGAAACATGATTGAAGTCGTGACCGGGATGAAAGTAATGTTCAATGTCGATTCCTTGGAAGGTAGTTGTCCGTTTCTCGTAGCGAGCGGTGGCATACTGGATCGCTGGAGCGATCTGCACCGGGGCCCGATAGTGAAAGTAGTTTCGGCCGTTCTCTGTCCACGATCGCACCAGGTCACCAACCGACAGCGCGGTTTGATCGCCCGAGGTCGAGATTACCGTTTCAAAAGAGATCGTTTCCAGGCGTCGGTCGGCATGACCATAGAGGTGTTCATCCGATAATGATTCTTCCGGACGCGGCGGTAAACGCCTCTTTTGGCGCTCGCGATGGTTGGTGATCTCAAGACTACTCCTGTAGCCCAGACTAGGGGCTATTCTATGATGGTTGAGATAAGAACCATTGGCAACCAAATCGTTTCGTTGTTCAAAGGCGGTTTTCTCCTTGCGAACTTCAAAGTGGCAATGGATGGTTTCTCCTGGGAGCAGTGGCGGATCTAATCGATATCGATATACGCCAAGGGAACTGTCTACTTCTACCAGTTGAGCGCGCTGGAGCTGGAAAGAGACAAGTGGGTCACGTTCGTTAACCAGTAATTCAGTTATGGGTTCCTCTTCGATGTTCTTAAGTTGGTAATCTCCGCTCAACACATAGCGTCCTTCGTTGGGGAATAGGTCGATTTCAGTGCTGACCTCTTTCAGTATGGGCACTGCTTGTGATTCGAAGCGTTTATACGTTCGCTCGTACTCGGCTCTGCGGTCTAATTGTTCGGCTTGCGTGCGATAAGGTTGGGCTATGTTCGTGTGGTAGAAGACAATCGCAGTGGTCGCTAGAAATCCCATCGAAAAGACCACTAAGAGTGCCAGTTCTTTCTTGGTCCAGTGCGAAAATATATGTCGTAAGCGGAACCAATTGCTGATCACGACACCACGTGGCCACAGCTTAAAAGATAATAAGGTAAGAAGTGCTCCTAGCATGGTCCAATGCACAGCGAAGTAGTGAAAGACTTTGCCGGCGTCGCCGTAGCCATTCATGTTATTGTATTCTACTGTTGGGAAGGTTCCAATTCGAGACAGTGGGTGTTCCAAGCCCAGCGTCAAGGCAAAAGAACTGGTTAGTCCTAGAAGTAAAAGCAGGGAGAGTCCCATGCCCCAATACTTGTGTGGGACCAGGCTTTGAATGAAGAAGGTAAACAGGGCAAAGTAGAGAATGCGGATACCGGAGTAATAAAACAGATGCAGGTACTGCCACAACTCCAGCTGGTGATATCCTTTTCCCAGCTGGAAGGCAACGGCTACTGCAATTGCGGTTAGTATTAGGAGTACGGGCAGTAAGAGCAAGGCAGTTGCCTTGGCCAAGAAGAAGAGCCGATTGGGCACGGGAGTCGAGTCGGTAATGCCATTAAAGGCGAGCGCACGTTCACGCCAGATGATTTCACCGCTGTAAAAGATGCACAGGAAAAGACTCAACAGAACCAGTGGTTCTTCAATCAGCCATACCATCAAGTTGGTGGTAGGGTAGGGGCTGTCGTTGTAATTGCCAGAGTGATTGATCCGGGTATAGATTTCGGTTATCAATATCACCAGCCATGTGCCCATTACCGCTAAAAACGGCAAGCTCTTGAATACATTCGTTAGCTCGATACGGACTAATGATCGGAAAGCGGCAAACCGAGCCGGGTAATCGAATGAAATCTTCGATGTCGGCCGATAGGTGTTTGTATTGCGGGTAGATTGATCAGCTACGACCTCTTTGACTTTTCGGGCAGCGCCCTTACGAAAAGAGAAAAGGTGATAGGCGCCCGCTAAAACACCGCTTGCCACTACCAACCAAAGCAACCTATTCCAGGCGAAGTAGCCTGTCAGCTTTATCCATTGACTGTTTTTCTCGAATGGTGTCCAGTACTGCGTTTGTTCAAAGAAAGCCGATAAACCAAATGGGTCTCCGATAGCGGCTAAGATGAGGCCCTCCGGAGAAGGAGCTACGGCTTGCGCCAGGAGCGGTGAGTTCAGTGATATGGCACACAGCCAGTAGAGTGCGTATATGAGAATTGCTGAGAGGTAAGTGACCAAGTGTTTCTTTGTAAGCAAGCCCGCGGCGAAAACCAGTACGCTGCATAGAAGAACATTGGGCAATATGAATAAGCCCCAAGCCCAGAGATATGGGCCGAGTTGGAAAGGGGCAACCTGATCGGGGTCGAGCATCGGAGATAGCGTGCCAAGCGCGAAACCCAGAAGCACCATGCTTGCCGTAGCTAAGCTCAGGCTGAATACACCTAGGAATCGGCTCCAGAAGTAGGTGGACTTGCTGACTGGTGTACTAAAGATGAGCCCTTCCATCTGGTAATCGCGATCGCGCAAGACGCCGTTTACACAGTAAAACATAATGGCAAACATGCATCCAAGAGTGCTCAAGCCGATGTGGTAGCTGATCTGGTAAGGGGCATTGAAATCGACCTGCGCTACCGCAAAGCTCCGGCTGCCTTGCAAGTAGCCAAAAAGCAGGAACAATAGGGACAACAGATAGAAGGAACGTTGCCGCAAGTGGTAATACAGCTCGAATTGAAGTAGTGAGGTTGTCATAGGTTAGGCAACTTGAACACGAGATTGGAAGAGGGTAGAGAAATAGAGACTTTCCAGGTCAGTAGCGAATGGCGTGAAACTGGGGTCGGGCTGCGCCTCCGCTAATACCTGGATCTGGAGCTTACCAGCTAGCAGTCTTGTGGAGATCACCGAATAGGTAGCCTGGTAGTGGGCGAGCTGATCCTTGGCGATGGTTTTTTGCCAAACCTTGCCGCTCAGTTTCTGGGTTAGTTCAGCTGGATTGCCCTGCAATACGAGGCGCCCGTCATGGAGAATGGCCATCCGTGAACACAACTCACGTACATCCTCCACGATATGGGTGGATAGAATGACAATTACCTTTTCGCCGATTTCGCTAAGCAAATTCAGGAAACGGTGCCGTTCGGCTGGATCGAGCCCGGCCGTAGGTTCGTCAACGATAATGAGTTGTGGTGCGCCCAATAGCGCTTGCGCGATGCCAAACCGCTGCCGCATGCCTCCCGAAAAGCCATGCACCGACCGTTTCCGGTATTCGTACAAGTTGGTTTGCTGAAGGAGGGCTTCGACTTGCTCCTTACGTTCCTGCGAATCGCTTACCCCTTTTAAGGTAGCAATATGCAATAGTAGTTGCTGCGCACTGATCTTTGGGTACACGCCAAATTCTTGTGGGAGGTAACCCAGTTGTCGTCGGATCAAAGCGGGATCGCGGAGGATATCTTGATCGTTAAAGGAAACATTACCTGAACTCGGTGCTTGCAAGCCGGCAATGATGCGCATCAGGCTTGATTTACCGGCTCCGTTTGGGCCAAGTAGCCCAAACAGGCCAGTACCGATCTCGATGGAGATGTCGCTAAGTGCCTGGACGCCATTTGGGTAAGTCATGGATAAATGTTGGATACAAAGTCGATTCATCGGTGAAGGAGGTTGAACACACATGCTAATGGCCACAAACCTAGCTGGCTGCTGAGGGGCGTACTAATTAATGTGACGAATATCTTCAATTGTGGGCCACAACAATTCCCTACGCTGACCAAAGCCCTTTCGACCCGAAAA
>SPJK01022755.1_pt1 | contig 29348 bp, 33 predicted proteins | sample 3741771 | NCBI WGS metagenome assembly SPJK01 (sample SAMN10925997, study PRJNA522277) | cold seep metagenome | isolation source: Elba SIP-enriched marine methane seep metagenome, extraction at timepoint T2 | place: Italy: coast of Elba, Mediterranean Sea
GTCTAATTGTTGTTCATACATAAATATTTCTCGAGAAATTAAATTAAACTAATGCATGGCGAACCGAATATCAGTCAGAGAACTAAGCTTACTGATAGATTTCGGGTCGCAAGCGATGAATGTCCCTTAAGCGTTGTTAAGAGTCAGGATATTCTCGAAGAATACGAATTTATTTTTTGGGAACAAACCTTATTTGTAGGCCTGGTTTTGCTGTCTGAACATATTGAAAGCAGGTGGATTTGCAAAAGTTTTTGAAAAACCACACTAAGTTACTGGCGATAATTTGACTATTTTAATGTAGGCTCAGTTAGGCTTTATTAGGTTTGCGAACGAAAAGCAAGGTGTTAAGTTATTGATATTAAATGAAATAAAAAGTAACGAAGGCACTTTTAATGCGATGGTCGAGCGTTCGAATCGCTCACGACCCACCATACAAACTATTGAAAACATTAGGTTTTCTCAATTAAAGCCAGCTTCCACGCTGGTTTTTTTATGCCCGCTGACAACGGATTGTCAACGCAGGATTTTTTCTAACATCTCGTTCATAAAATATGACGTAAGGAGTACATACCTCATAGTCATTTCTAGAACTATGTCCTCTAGGAGGCTGTCGGGTTATGGGGTTCGTCGCGAGGCGAGTGGGACATCGAGCGGATTTTTTTTGATCTTTTGAGGCGCATAGTGTGGGGCTACGTAATGAAAAAGACCGGAAAAATCAGCCGATGTCCCATCGCCGCAGTAGAATCATCCATAATCCGACAGTCTCTTAGTGTAGCGCCCTAAACTCATTCGTGATGAGGAATAGCTGCATTAGCAATATTCAATTTGAAGCATTCTGCCATATCTGATTATGGCAACAACATACAGTCAGGACGGGACAACAAAGCCAGCCTTAACCAAAGGAGTGTAGATAAAAACCGCTCCACCAAACAGATAGAGCGATTTTTATATCATACAAACTTACATATTACCTTCAACCAATTGCTGGCTAAACTGAAAAACTTCATCAGATTTAGGATCAACCAGTACTTTGATCCAGTGAACATTGCTGGAGCCAAAGGTTTCCACTCGCGTGAAGTTTGGCAAGAATGCATCCGCATCAGTCAGGTTAACAGGCAACTTGGGTTTGTCTAAACGGAAGTAATGAGAATCGCCATGCGCCATGATTACCGGCTTGCCGAATTCTTTGCTGCGTGTTGCGAATTCAATCAGGAATTCTCTAAATCCCGTTCTCAACAAACGCCCATTTTCATCTCTTTCTGCTGATTCCAGATACAATTTTTCCAGATCCGGGTTCGCATGGATCATGATAAAAACACCCGCTGCATTTCTTCTTTCAGCTTGATCAAATGCCTTATGCAACCAGTAGATAGCGGCTTCAGTACGGCGCGCAACTTCTTCATCGTCTGCCACAGTTCTGACGGCACTGCCGTTTGCATCAAACGCTTTCAATCCGTTGTCACTGCCTACGATGTGAATAGCAGAAAATACGACATTGCTTTTACTCCACATCACGTTTTCCGGGAATTCTTCAAAGCCGTCAAGCCAGGCTTGAGTGCGCACCCATTTTTTTCTTTTGCCCAGCGTTTTACCCGGCTTGCTATAGAAAATCTCACGCAATTTGGCCAGACGCTCCAAAGGTTGATATTCGCCGGCTCTAACGCGATGGCAATCCGTCCACTCGTTATCACCCAGGGTTAAAATCAGCGGACGTTTAAATTGGTTAAAGCGTTTCTTTCTGTCGTAAAACAGCTCATCACTGCATTCGCTAGATCCACTTTTGATATCACCTGCATGCAAAACCCAGCGAATGTCTTTATCGGCATTAATCTCTTCCACCATATTGTCATACGGCAAATATTCTGAACCCGCAGGTACGCCATAAGGCACATCACCAATCAGCGCAAAACTGAATGCTTTGTTTTTCTTATGATAATAATGGCTCGCCTTGGGTCCTGCACAAGCCACATTTGCGGCTAATGCGAGCAAAAGCGTCGTTATCAACGTTGTCGTTTTCATATCCCTTCCACCTTGTTGTTTTTTAAAGGAGGTCAAAACATACGTTGACAAAGTGACAATCCCGTGACGTTTTTATGAAGAATAGGTGAAACCTTTGTAGTACTTTTGCTCAAATTATTACCTCTTGCTGATCCTTCCAACCAAATGCAATCAGCATGATCCCACAGACAAAGCGGAACCAGCAACATTCAGGATTCCATTCAATATCCCAGTGGTGACTTTTGCTTTATTAAAAACCACATCCAAGAGGAAGCAAAAAATTACGCCCACGTAAACCAGACAGCCAAATCCAATGGCTCCAACCAACCTCAAGGACGTCTTCATGAGATATGTTCAATTCATCAGTGTAACAACCCACAATGTGTGAATTACCGTTTTATACAATTTACACTCTGTTCAGTTGCAGCAATAAATTGTGACTCCCATTCCTTATTGCCAGTGAGCTCAGCTTCAGCAACCATCATTTTCTGCATCAGGATATGATCCTCCAGATGCGATTTTATTAAACATGACCTCTTTGACTTCTATTGGATAAGAATCAATATATTTAAGATGGCAATTAATTATTTTTTCAACAAATACACCAGCTTGTTTAGCCGCTTGTTCTGAAGTTAAACCTCGCTGTTCAAAACCTCTGGCCATAAGCTGTTTTCCATGTCTAACGTGTTTTGCATAAGCGTCTGCATAATGCGATTTACCATCGGTTTCGGCGTTACTGGTAAATGCAATCAATGATGAACTTAAAACGAATAAAACTTGTAGCAAAAACGTCATGAAGCCTCCTAATCTAGAATTTGAACACATGTATATCGATAGTAATGCAACATTCTCCTGTTTTCAGTGCCTGCAGAGAATTTTATCTTAAAGCCTTACACCTAAAATAAAAATACCAGTCACAGATTCAATTTAACAGCCGATGGTGATAAGGTGACAGCAAAAATCCTTTGAGGAGCGCCGTTTGTGGCTTTGATTTCGTTACGTCAATTACTTGATTTCGCTGCTGAGTACAGTTTTGGGGTGCCGGCGTTTAATGTCAGCAATATGGAGCAGATGCAGGCGATTATGCAGGCGGCGGATGCGTGTGACAGCCCGGTGATTATGCAGGGCTCGGCCGGAGCGCATCGTTATGCCGGAGATATTTTTCTGCGCCATTTGATTGCCGCGGCGGTGGAACAATGGCCACATATTCCACTGGTGATGCATAGGGATCACTCCCCGGCACCGCGGGTTTGTGCACAGGCGATTCAAACCGGTTACAGTTCGGTTATGATGGACGGCTCGCTGCTGGAAGACATGAAAACGCCGGCCTCATTTGAATACAATGTGGATGTCACCCGTACCGTGGTAACCATGGCGCATGCCTGCGGGGTCTCGGTGGAAGGCGAAATTGGTTGTCTTGGCTCCTTGGAAGATATATCAGTCGGCAGCGACGCACACGGCAAGCTGTTGACTGACCCTGATGAAGCTGTCAATTTTGTCAAACAAACCGGAGTAGATGCGCTGGCGGTGGCAATCGGCACCAGCCACGGCGCCTATAAATTCAGCAAGCCGCCCACAGGTGAAGTGCTGGTCATCAGCCGCTTGAAGCAGTTGCAGCAGCGTCTGCCAAATACCCATTTCGTTATGCACGGTTCCAGCTCGGTGCCACAGCAATGGCTGAAGGTGATTAATGAACACGGCGGCGATATTCCGGAAACCTATGGCGTACCGGTGGAAGAGATTGTGGAAGGCATTAAATACGGGGTGCGTAAAATCAATATTGATACCGATTTACGCTTGGCTTCTACCGGTGCCATGCGCCGTTTTATTGCGCAACCGGAAAACGTCGCAGAATTTGATGCGCGTAAAGTCACTTCTGCCGCACGTGATGCCATGCAATCACTGTGTCAGGCACGCTATGAAGCATTTGGTAGTGCCGGGCACGCCAGTAAAATCAAGGCGTTGCCGTTGTCAGCGATGGCGGCTAAATATTAAAAGCACCTAATTGTTTGTGGAAACACGTTCAATTTCAATACAGTTTCCCTCTAAAGAACTTCCGATACATATGCCAGCACCCTCAGTCAAAACCATTGCCCAACAAAGCCGTATTGCCTCTCGCGTACTGGCTTCATCCTCAGAAAAACAGCGAAATCGTGCGTTAGCCAGTATGGCGGAAGCGATGCAAGCGTCCAGACAGCTCGTGCTGGACATTAATGCGCAGGACGTGGAACAGGCGCGTGCAGCGGGCCAGTCTGCGGCCATGGTCAAACGCCTGACTATTAACGACAAGGTCTTTGATTACATGCTGTCACGTCTGCATAAAGTGGCGCAACGCCCCGATCCACTGAACCGTGTACTGCAGGGCCATACTAATGCCAATGGTCTGCGGGTATATAAAAAATCTGCTCCGCTGGGTGTCGTCGGTATCATTTATGAATCGCGTCCCAATGTTACCAGTGACGCGGCTGGCGTCTGTATAAAAAGTGGCAACGCGGTAATTTTGCGGGGTGGTTCAGAGGCGATTAAAACCAACACCCTGCTGGCCGATACCATGATTGAAGGCGCAATGGCGGCAGGACTGCCGCAGCATGCGATTCAGATTATCCGTATTCCCGGCCATGAATCTGTCGGAGCATTACTACACCAACATGACTCGGTGGATGTTCTGATTCCACGCGGTGGCAAAGCATTGATCCAACGCATTGCCGAAGGCACCCGCATACCAGTGATCAAACATTATGACGGCATCTGCCATTTATACATTGCCGAGGATGCTGATCTGGAACAAGGGGTAAAGCTGGCTGTTAATTCAAAATGCCAGAGCGTACAGGTGTGCAACGCGCTGGAAACCCTATTGGTAGACAAACGCTGTGCTGCCGATGCGCTGCCGCTTCTAAGCTCGGCATTCAGGCAAAACAACATTGAATTACGTGGCTGTGATCAAACTCGACAAATCCTGCCTGATCTGACAGCCGCCAGTGAAGATGACTGGCATTCCGAATATCTGGCGCCAATATTATCCGTCAGAGTAGTTGACGGTATTGAGGCCGCCATCACCCACATCAACCATTTCGGCTCTGGTCATACCGACAGTATCGTCACCCAAAGCCTGCACAATGCCCGTCTGTTTGAGCAGCGCGTCGATTCGGCTTCGGTATTGATTAACGCATCTACGCGATTATCCGGGGGTGGCGATTATGGATTAGGCTCCGTGGTCGGCATCAGCACCGACAAACTGCATGCCCGCGGCCCGGTCGGGCCAGATGAGTTGACGACGTACAAATGGGTCGCTTATGGCGAAGGACATTTGCGGGAATAGCCCTTCGCCCGGCAACTCATCATGTATTCAAGGTATCCATCAAATCAATCATAAATTCGATGTCTTCTTCACTGACTTTTTCCCAGCCACTAAAGCCAAGACTCTCCAATACGCCCTGCCCTTTTTCAATGTGCGGCATATTAATCAGTGCATTCAGAATCGCTTCGCTGTGATGTTGAAATTTAGGGCCGACCAGCAAGGCATGGTGAATCACATCGATCTGGCTTCTCACCAGAACACGCAATTGGCTTTTGATCATATCCGACAAGTCATCATAGGCTTCTGCAAGAAAAACACCTGCATCAGCGTTGTTTTGTAACACATGCTTGGCGATCACCACATAGCTTGAAGATTCCACTTCGGTAATAGTGCTGCTGTCGAGATCAGCCGGTTCCAGCATGATCATGCCCATCAGCTTAACATCGGGATGATGGGCGAAGGCGATGTTGGCGCCGGGGTTCAAATCGGTGACATCATTCAAGCTGGATTCTGCATTACAGGCAATCACAGCTTCGTCTGCGGCATCCTTGACTTTGGCAATCACCTGAAAACCTTTTTCTCTAACCAGCATGGCTGCATCTGATGGATTGGCGTAGATCAAATCAACCGCATCATTGACAATAGCTTCACGCTGACTGTCAAAATCATTGTACATTTCAAGATGAATGGGCTGATCAATCTGCTGTTGCAGCCAGGTATTGAAAATATACCAGCCTGATAAGTGGTCAGGCGTGAAATCCGGGCTTACGGTAAATAAAAAACTCATGGCAGTTCCCTCTTCAGAATAAGGTCGGGTAAATTCGAATACATTCTTCAATCTTGGCGCGGGACGGTTTTCTTCTGACCGAGGTGTACCCCACCACCTGATTATTCCGAATATTGGGAATCACAGTGGCCTTGACCCAGTAAAAACCGCCATCCTTGCGCAGGTTTTTGACATAACCCTGCCATTTCTCACCTTTCTGGACAGTCTCCCACAATTCTTTAAATGCGGCGGGCGGCATATCCGGATGCCGCAAAATAGCATGAGGGGCACCGATCAGCTCTTCCTCCAGATAACCGGACATTTCCACAAATGAGCGGTTCACATGGGTAATAATGCCATCCGGTGTTGTCGTTGAGACGATCAACTTGCCATCAGGATAAGGCGTTTCTATTTCTGTATAGAGTATTCTGCGGCTGACCGCGTTGAATAAATTCAGCGTCGTTTCCCTGAATTCTCCAACAATATCAGCGTTCTGCATATCATAAATCATAGTGATCCCCTTAGTGCTTTGCGGGTATTAGGCTGCTGCCGGGTTTGATTTGCTGTTCGACGTTTCCTGGACATGTCGTCACGGGTTGAAGAAAGAGACAACACTCTCCAGGAGACTGTCGGATTATGGATAATTCTACTGCGGCGAACCCCATAACCCGACAGCCTCCTAGAGCAACTCTCCAATCTGTTGAGCCGCCCGTTTAACATCCAGAAAAACCAGCCCCAGCTTGGTGTTTGGTTTAGCCATGATGGTCAACACCGCATCTGTACCGGCATAAGTCATCAGTACATAACCGTTGTCACCCTTGATTAGCACCTGCTCCAGACGGCCCCGGCTAAGTTCCTGGGCGGTTCTATCACCCAGCGACAACATTGCGGCACTCATCGCGCCAACGCGATCTTCATCCAGCCCTGCAGGTAAGACTGACGCAATCATCAAACCATCCGTTGAAATCACGCCGGATGCTTCAATATCTGCCGACGTACCGTTCAATTCCGTCAAAATAGAATTCAGTAATTCTGCTCTCATGTTCAGTTCCTCTATAGGTAGGTAATTTGTGACTGTCTATGTATTTGCATAGCGAATACATAGCACCCAAATCAGATTAATAAATTGTGGGTGATTAAATTCAGAACGTCCGGCACTCACAATCACGAAGCGGTGCGTGCCGATAAACAGCGGCCAAAAGCCAATCTGACTGTGTCCGTAGGCATCAACGATGGCCCAGGCATGACTGGGTATCGACAAGTTTTTGTTAATCACCCCGGAACGGCGATTATGTATAGTGCTGATTTCCGCACTCAAGGCGGAGAGCTCTTCAGCCGTTTCGTGTGCAAAGCCATGATTCGCCATATAAAAGCCCTGCTCATCGGCCAGCAGGATTTTTCCTGCGCCAGAAAAATGTGCGAGCAAGGTTGGCAACATATCTTCCAATGCATCATCGGGTGGTTTTATCGCCTCATCCACCCCTTGAATCCATTTCAGATTCTGGCAATGATGAAGCATTTCAAATGCGGAAGACTTGGTTTCACACCCTGTCAACTTAAGCACATTGTCCAGATTCAATGCTGGAGCCTGTTTCTGTTGCAACAAGGATTGCAGAAATTGTTGGCTGCTGTTTTTGCTATTGCCGGAGACCGCATAATAAGCACCCGATGCTGTCGGTTGCAGAAAAACACCCTCGGTCAGCGTATAAGAAACCGACTCACTCACAGCTGACTCCCGGATCAATGGCAAATAGCAACGACTGCACAAGAATCGATACATCCTGAGTTTTGCGGGCATCCACGGCAAACACGGGTGGCGGGCAATCAAAGGATTTCAATTGTGCGTAATATTCTTCCAGAGTCGGCGTTTGGCTTTTATCCATCTGTGTAACCCCGATAGCTACACTGGTTTTTTCAATAAAATCGGAAAATGACTCAAGAAAAAAAGCCATATCCTTAAACGGTGCTGCGCGGCTGTTATCGACCAGTAACACCAGCCCAATCCCGCCGGTGACCAGAATATCCCACATAAAATCAAAGCGCTCTTGCCCCGGCGTGCCATACAGATGGATTTTTTCGCCACCTTCCAGATTCATGACGCCATAATCCATAGCAACCGTGGTCGCTTTTTTGCGTTGTCTGGTCATATCACTGGCATCGGCATCCGTCTTGATGGCAGGAATATCACTGATCGAATCGATCGCGGTGGTTTTACCGGCGCCCACCGGACCGGTAAAAATTATCTTATGTTGATTCATGGGTATCAGACTCGCCAGGAACAGGAATATGAAGTTTGTTTAATATTTTCTTGAACAACCCTTTATGCCTCTTAATAGGGGGAGGCACAGGCTGTATCAGGATATCCGATTGACGGCGTGCAGGCGCTAACAGACCACTTTCATAACAGGTGCTGGCAAATACAAACACGTACTGCGGACTGATATCCAGCTGTCTGGCCAGCTCTAACACAGAGCGCGGGCCTTGCATCAATAACGCTGCAATTCTCAACGCATGCGGAGTAATCAACAAACGGGTAAAATTTGGCCAGTGTTTAAGATACACAGGGGCATCAAGCGCCAGCTTATAGGGATATCTTCCTCGCGATGTCCAGATCACCAGCTTCCAGATAAAAGCCTCAATCGTCTGATTGTTTTCGTCATTCAGATCCGGCTCGGGCCGACCAATGGCCTTGAATGACAGATTATTATTAATTTGATGCAAAGGAATACCGGCAAATGCACGTAGCTGCTTGTCATTTGCTTCCAGATTTATCAGGCCATGTTGCGGATAAATTCTGATGGTTTTCCAACTGGTACTCATCTGCATGACGTCCCCTGAACTCTTGGCATGGTTGATCACTGCTTTGAGATAACCCAGCAGATAGTCCTGCGCCTGATAGTAAGCAGAAGCAAGTTGCTGTTGATCGGAAAAATCAATGTCATTCAAAATACCGATAAACGCCGCCTGATTATGCTGTGCAGCGGAATGATCAGGCTCATGTTTGGGGTCTGCTTCCTGTTTGAGCGGTGGCTGTTCGGGTTGTTCTGGAATGCTTGAAGTCTGTTCAGTATTTTGAGGCGCTCTGCTCGTTTCCGCTTCAGGTATACTCTGTTTTAACTGTGGAAATGCCGCTTTCAGGTCAGACAACACATGTAAAAACTGGTCGCGAGACACTGGCTTGGTCAACGAAAGCGTATGTTCCAACGCTACCTTTTCAAGAGACAAGGCCAGCAGAGTACGTTCAGGATGCTTCTCCAGACATTGATCATAAAAATCTTTTGCCTGCGGATGATCAATATCAATTAATTCACAATCAGCCTGCTCTGGCGCGACAATCACTGCTTCACCATGACACGGGCCTTTTAAAAACAACTGCATGGTTTTTACACTGCGTTGATCCATTCCGTACACGGCAATTTTCAATGGTTTTTTATCCATGATCCTGTCAGGTTGAAGCGCTTAATTGTTGTTCAAAATGTTGCCAGTCAGGCACCAGTTTGCATTCAAATTCTTTGGCGAGAATAATGAAATCCCTGAATTGTTCCATGCTGTCAGTACGTTGATACAACTCCAGCAACTGCTTTTGCATTGCATCAGACAGCCCTGTGGACAGCAGGCGTTTTTCCAGAAAGTCCATGGCTTCATCAAGCTGACTGTATTCAATAAAATCTTCTACAATCTGCTCGGTATCATCTATTTGCTGTTGAAGGTCTGATTTTTTAATGAGAGGAAGGGGCTCCACACTGACATATTCCAACGCACTACCGCTCATGACACTTGTCTTTTGCACTGGTGTGTCGAGCATGGCGCTTAATTGCCGGAATTGATCATCAGTCAGTTTGGCTTGACTATGTAGCAGCACACGCTCGGCCAGTTGCTTTCCCTTGTGTTTCAAGACCAAAAAAAGATCCACTACACTGACATAGAGATGCGCCTGGTTATCCGTTTGAAAGCAATAAAAAATGCGCTGCAAATGCAGCAGCAAACCCTGCGGATTACGGCGGATAAGGTAGGCCATTCTCTCCAGTTGTTTGTCACTGTTATTTTCCTGATCGCTGAAATACACCGGCTCAATATCCAGAAAATGACGGGGACGCATCATCGCTGGCTTCCCGGTAGTTATTAGTTGTGTATTTATCATTTTTTCCATATCACAGCAGATAAAAAATTAATTCTCTGGTGTACATGCTCAGTCTAAAACAACCCTAACTATAGTGTGCTTAATAGGTAATACCAGCCAATACCCACTCTTTGTGAGGGGTTTATCAAAAAATATTTCTGTCTCTCACCCTTCCCCTCGCCATCCGTTTTGCAGTCAACAACTACACTTTGTTTTGTCTCCCTGCGACCAGCATTAAGAGGCATGCCTTTATGCGTACTATCTGATGAGCCTGAATATGAAACCGATATATCTATTGATCTTTATGTCTTCCATTTTATTGGCAGGCTGCACCAACCCTTCCAGCCCGGCAGGGCACGAAGGCTATGTGACAGAACATCCCAGATTTTGGGGCAAAGGTGGGTTTGCCGGCATATTGAAGGGGCCGGAAAGTTACGGCAACTCGATAAAAAACCTCAGTGTGGAGAACGTTGATTTCAGGCCGAAAACCTATTCCGAAAGTTTCAAGATTTTATCCAGCGACGAACTCAACATTACCTTGCGTTGGCAGACCATCATAAAAATCCAGCCGAACACGATTAAAGACGTGGTTGAGAATTATGCGGGCAACAATTTTTATGTGCGCTTCATAAAAGAACCCTTACGCTCCATGGTGCGAAAGCATGTGCAAAATCTGGCCAGTCGCGAAGTAAAACAAAAGCGTAATGAAATTTCAGCGGATGTGATAAAAGAACTCAACGCTTATCTTGAAGATACCCCTTTTGTGGTCATCTCCGGCGTGGTCGGGAATATTGACTATCCTCCCATCGTCACTGAAGCGGTTGAAAAAAAACTAGCTGCGCAGCAATTACTGGATGAAAAACAAACGCAAATTGAGATCGCGCGCAAAGATGCAGAGATAAGAATCGAAGAAGCCAAAGGCATCGCCAAGGCGCAAGAAATCATCAATTCAACGTTAACGGCGAATTATCTGCAACATGAAGCTATTAATGCACAACTGAAAATGGCAGACTCGCCGAACCACACGACGGTGTATATTCCTTCTGGTCCTAATGGCATCCCTTTGATCAGTCCGTTGAAGCGATAGCCTGACTATAGTTGAGAAGCCTCTTTTAAGAGAATCCGCTTCTCAAAAAATCAGGCTTTCAGCAGATGCTTCACGGCACGGGCGATTAAACCATCACGCAGCGATGACCGTATTAATCAAGGTCATGCCTATCCACACAAAACCGATCGTGGTGATGGCAAAACTGATGGCGGTATAGATTCGCCAATGGGCCTTGTTCCAGAATTCCGGATCAAATGCGGCGATAACAAACACCGTCGGGTTGGCAAAACCACCTATGGCAACACACCAGCAGGCGAGCACCGGCAGCTCTATTCCCAAACCATAAAAGCCAAGATTGAATAACGCCATCAACGCATAATCCACATGCGCTCTGATCATGGTTTTGTAATCGACCAGAAATTTTTCATCGATGCCTTCGATGGGGAACCAACGCGCAAAGGTCATCAACCAGGCCGAGATAATCAAAGCCATCATGCATGCGAACGCGCCAATCAAGAGAATGTTCATAGGGATACCTTTTTGTTGTTATTAAATCGTTGATCTTAAAGATGCATTTGGTTAAATGTCATCAATAGTGTGCTTTCATAAACTCAAGCGCGGTTGCAGCCAGATCATGCGAGTCTTTCCACAAATTACGCCACACGCACAGCGTATTGGACAAGTTAGCATCAACCACTTCTGAGGAAAAGGATTCAAATGTCATCGGCCCTTGATAGTCGATTTTTTTGAGTGCCGCAAAGAAGGTATCGAAGTCAACATTGCCCGTACCCAGATAGCCCCGATGGCTTTCACCGATATGCACAAAGCCCAGTCGGTCCCCTGCGGCCAACACCGACTTTTCCATGCCGTCCTCTTCAATATTCATGTGGTAAGTATCCAGATGCAAAAAGGCATTGGAGCGGTTGACCTCATCCAGAAAAGCCAGCCCTTCCAGACCGGTATTGATGATATTGGTTTCGTAACGGTTGACGACTTCCAGGTTGATATTAATGCCTTTGTCGGCGGCATAATCTGCCAGGCGTTGCATGGCCAAAATGGAATTCTGACGATTCTCTGCACTGGCTGGTGCCGGGTATTTTCCCAATGCACAATAGATAACCCCGCAAAGTTCCGTGCCTCCCAGGCCATACAGAACATCTGTCGCTTTGCGCAGCAGTTCATCGCCCCTGGTAATGATGTCCGGATCGGTGCTGGTGACATCGGTCGTAGCCGACAAGCCCAGCGAGGCATGTGCGCGAATGTTGTATTCCTTGAGCAAATCTCGCGTCATGGCAACATCCACTTTCCAAGGATCCAGCAGCGCGATTTCAATGTAATCATAGCCTGCTTTGGCCGCCCCTCCGATGGCTTTTCTTGCGCCTTCTGCCGTCCAGTCACCAGACCAGACTAATGCATGCCCACCGTATTCCAGGTTCTTGTTAAATGCCATATTACCCTCTTTGTTGTTTTTGTCAGGGCATCAATTCTATGCATGGGCGGGTGTTTAGGCAATGTTGTTGGAAGGAGGGTATCAATACGGTCAATGTGATACTCCATTATTTTTTAATCTCTGTAGAGCGCCGGTGACGGAGGAATCGCACTTTACGCCTGCTTAACTTTTGGCTGTCAATGTGTTCCTCATATTATATTAACTCCCCCCATTGCATTGCCCAAAAGAATAAAATCCATCAGCATTCTCACCTGGCATATCGATAAATGCCTGGTAACTAGGGTAATTCGGGTAATTTACACACACTTTACGTTGGTCAGCGTTAATTTTTACCGGCCATAACGTTCGTTTCCTTGTGGGAAGTGAGTCGTGGGTCTTTAATTCTAAATGAGATTTCCAATTTTGTCCCAATCCGGCACCAGAAGTATTACGCAATACAAGACCATTCACAAGTTGCTGCCCATCAACACCGTCATAATCCCAAAACCCTACGACTTGCCATTCATCCCTATCCTCGCCTGAATAAGTGGTCGAAGCTCCAAAAGCTTTCGGCATCGTTTGAAAACCAAATAAAACCAATGCTATTTCGACAAATAAAATCATGTTCTTTTTAGTCATGTCTAAGCGCTCTCATCATTACACAAAATAAAAAATGGAGACCAGAAAGAGTGGCTCTCGCCTCATACGACTCTTCAAGCCTCGTGAAATTATCAACGTTGCAACCACTACTTGGATGGCCTTTAGGTGCGCAGCATTAAACCGTTGGATGACGTCAACCAATCCGATCAATTTTATGCGCCTAAAGCATCTAATCAGTCGTTGTATCGTTACTCAACTCTTTTTTACTGGATAAAGGTAATGGTAATATTTTGATGAATGATAATCAACTATTCCGTTAGACTTTCTAAAAACACCACCTGCTCAACCATTGATAATGCCTCCCGCATATGTTCAAAACTATGCGAGCCACCCTGGAAAGTCTCTACCCTTGCCCTGTCGCGGTATTTTTCCAGCGTCATTTGTGCATCTATCAATTCATCAGCCATATCCAGCAAAAGGGTTCTTTTAATAGATTGCTCGCTTGCAGCCAGCTCCTGTTCATAGGGTATATATTGTTCACAGTGGCTTTGTTGCCATTGATAGGGTTGGCCGGTTTCATAATTGGCTTCTACGCCGACAAATTGCGGCAACAGGCTGGAAGGTGAGAGTGCCGGATTTATCATGATGGCGCAACAACCGGTTTTCAGGGCCAGATATTCACTGCTGAAACCGCCCATGGACGAGCCCATGAATACGACATCATAGCCTCGATCAAGAAATTGATTCCATTCAAATAACATGTCTTCGACAATGGTTTTGAAATCACGGTAATCGACATTGGGGGTAAAAAACACAATATCATGCTGTGTACAAAAGTCGTGCATTACTTGCAATTTATCTTTGCTGACCAGCAATTCCCCGTGCACATCAAGCGAAGCAGAATTGAACCCGTGAAGATAAATAATGGCTTTTTTGGTCATGTAGTCAACACTCTTAAAAGTTTTACATCTGTAAGTCCAGGTGGCTGCCCGAATACTGGCTGATCTGCTGCAAACGGGTCTGATTGGCCAGCCCCCTCCTTGGCATGATAGTTTAACAAATCATCAATGGCTTTCATCGTCAAGAGCACTAAGTTCTTGTAGAAAATTACCTTTTTATTTGAGATCAATTTATCTATTTCGCAGTGCAATTGACCACATCATTTTCTTTCCTTGTGTCTTATTCTATGCAACGTAGACACATTAATCATACAAGGTGAATAAAATGAATAAAACCTTTCTCCTACTGACAGTCATTTCTGCGATGGTATCCAGTATTTCGTTAGCTGATGATGCCACTTATTCTGGATCCAGCTGCGTTAAATGGTCAGGTGGTGATGTTAAATATGGAGGGCATGGCGCGGTTTACAATAACCACGACACACACAAAGCCTATGTATTATGTAATCTCCCGCGCACTGATAACGGGGGCGTTTACGGTGATGTGGCTGAAATTGATTACGCTTATTTTGGTGCGATTGATAAACATAATACCCAGGACGTGAAATGCCGCTTTATCTCTCAAAATATCTATGTTTCAGGTTCGATACAAGTATTTTGGGGTGGCAAACGAAGCACTTCGGGTTATGGAACGCAAAGACAAAGGGTCGAGCTTCCTGAGAGCCAGACAAATATGTTTTCAAATTTCGTTTTACGATGTGAATTACCCCCTAAATCAGCGGCAAACGGTGTGTCTAAAATATTCCACTACTATGTTCGCCAATAAGCGTGCAAATTTTCTGAATTGAGCTTTTTTTATCTGAGAAAATGATCATGAACAATAAAGTTTTGTATAGCTCTTTAATTTTTTTATTGGGTGTAACGAGTACCCTGTTGCTGACCCAAGCTTCTCGTCCAACTCAAGAGACACACATCGTCACTGATGCTAATGTTCACCCCGCTTTAAGTCCCTCGCCACGCACAGATAAGCAACTGGTTCTGGCTCTGGAGGACATGAACCAGAAATTAAATGTCTTAAGCAGTCGCCTTAAACAGGTGAGAAGTGATGTTGATTCCATCTCCCTGAATGCGCCTGATACCCGCGAGGCACCCAATATGGAAGAACAACAGACGTTACTTGAACAACAAATGGTCGCTCAACAACACGGCTTTGAGATGCTGTTTCAATCAGAAGTCCGCGATGACAACTGGAGTCATCACGTTGAAAATCAGGTTATTGATGCTTTCATGGATAAAAGTGAATACATCACAGCGGTTGATATGCAGTGCAAATCATCCATGTGTAAGCTCACATTGGCTCGCAGCCATGATCGGGTAGATACTGATGATTTCATGCAGGCCTTTGAAACCGGCGTCGACTGGGAAGGTGAAATATTTTTGAACTTTGACCCCGAAACAGGCGATGGTACAGCATTTCTGGCTCGCCCTGGCCAATCATTATTGATGACGGATGAAGGGTGAACAACGATCAGTACCCTCTATTGCATCCCCTTTCTGCCCTTTCAGGTCAGTATTGGGGCTGACTCCCTCCAAACCATCATCCTCTTCCTTGTACTACTCAGTCATTTAACCCGAATATTTCACACGGGCTGCTCTCCACAAAAAATTTCCCACGTTAAGCGTGTGACAAAATACCCTGCTTGATGCGTATTTTTTATCAATTAAGCTGCGCAATACGCTACATCACTTTCAATCTCAACGCCTTAATCTATTCAGCGTAGACAACAATCAAGACCAGAAGGTGAATACCATGAAACTATTATCAGCAACGCTAATAAGCTGTGCTTCCATCCTATTTACATCAAACGCTTATTCAGAGACTAAAACCTACCCAGGATCTAACTGTGTTAAAAAGTCTGGGGGGATAATTAAATATGGTGAGTATGGAGAAATTATCAATACTCATAACTCTGAAGCCGCGCACATCATTTGTAATATTCCACGCCGTCCAGGAAGCCTGAGCGGCTGGTTTAGGGCGGTTAATAACCACCCTGCCAGAAGAGTTAGATGCAGAATAAAAGCTGCGCATTTTTTGCCAGACAGAATGATAGGTATTCTGGGCGGCGAAAAATTCATCCATCCATTCTTTTTAGGCGACCCCAGAAAAGTTGCCCTGCCTTCCTTTATAGCCCCCAGTGAAGCCTACACATCATTGGCTTGTAAACTCCCGCCCAAAACTGCGCATGGCACTTCAAAATTATTTTCTTATCAAATCAGCCAATAGCCGGTAGGTAGTCTGGCCGGGTTCACTAACCTAGCCAGACTTTGTTGTGCGTTACAAATTATACGGCGAGGAAATCCAGTCACGCAGTACGGCTTCATCACGTTTGGGCAGGTAGGAAAAGTCGCCGGTTATGTCTTGATACACGGCTTCTGCATTATGCGGTGACACCAGTTTGCCTTTAACCATGTAGAAAAACCACGCAAAAGGGTAACCGGCCTGACGGTCAAACCGCATCAGCAGGTTATTGAGGTTGTCGCCTTTTTTGCTCACCAGATCTTCAAGGTGCGGCAGTTGCTTTTGCTGCACGTTAATGATTTCTGCATTGATAATTTGTTCACCATAGCGCCCGACATGTTGATAAGGCCGGATGATCCAGTCCTTGCAGAAGACCGATTCTGCCGCGCTGCTTCTGTTCCAGTCTTCAACAAATCGCTGTACCGGATGCTCTTCTTTATGGTGCAGATTGATGGTTTCCAGAAACAGGGCAATATCAGTTTTACGTCTGTATTGATAGCGAAAATGTCCGATATGACTGCTTTGAATGCTGGCCGGTTCCAGTGGATCGATAATGTCTTCCAGGTCTTCCGGAAGTGCATCCTCGTTAATCAGCAAACGGTCAGAAACTTCATGTGTTTTATCAATTTCAAACAAAACAAAGTCTTCGGCTTGCGGTCCGGTTTGCGCAACGTAGTATAAGGTATGACCTATCTGGCGGGTGGCGATAAGCTGTTCGTCCAGCGCATAATCAATCAAGGTTTGCAGGTTTTGTCCGCATTCAAGAAAGGTTCTTTCTGTCCATTCATTTACATCAGATGCAACTCTGTTAGTTTCCCTGTCGACCACACCTCCCAGGCGGTACCATTTGTCGCCAGTACGCGCCAGACTGACTGGCGCATCCGGTAACAGAGATTGCAATCGGTTCAACAACACCTGATCATGCTCATCTGGAATTAATTTTTTACATAAGGATGCAATCTCTTGCCCTCTTAATGACATTCTTATTCTCCTTTGGCTTTTTTAGCCAGCCGTTCCTGTGCAATTGTGCGCACATCCGGCTCTTCATCATTCTGCATCTGGCTCAAGGCGCTGACCGGGACATGCTGAACCGCATAATAACGTACCATCCAGTCATCATCATCCAGCATATCGACGGCTTCTTCATCTGTGATACGTTGCGCCACAATGCGCCTGACTTCTGCCGCCGTATCGGTTTTCATCAAACCCAGGCTGACTTGTGGCAACCGCTCAGCCACCACGGTTCTGACCTGTTGATCCTGATCTTTGATATAGCGAAACAACCTGCCGGGTGCCAATCGTTTTGCCACCGTCAAGCGAACAATATAGTCCGGATCACCGGCCAGTGCTTCCAGTTGCGTTTGATCAATACGATCCGCCACGTTCATGCGCACTTCTCGATCAGGGTCGTTGATAAACGGCGTCAGCTGGTGGGCTGGCAATCTGAAGGTAATCGCACGGCGCACGACTTCATCTTCATCATCATACAGTTTTGCCAGTGCAGGCAAAGGCGAATAGCGCACTGCGATGGCTCGCCGTTCCCAGAAACGATCCTCAAGAAACAAAGGTGCATAATGCGGGTTGATGCGAAAAAACCGGTCAATCTGGCGACCACTTTCAGCCAGCACACAGGTATCGCCCGGCATGCAGCGCCCCATCAACAGCGTTTTGGAACGGAAGCGACACAAGCCGCAATCAGCCATTGGCACTTTGTCCTGCTCATTGTTCTCAGCCATAGACGGCTTAGTCCTGGTAAATTTCTGCGACGACAACACCGGTGGCATTTTCAAAATCACTGGTCAGGCACAAACAATGCTCACGGCCATCAATCAGATACAGATTGAACGCGCCCTGTTCCAGAACAGGTTCATTATTGGGAATATCATCTTCACTGCAATAAGTGAAATGGACATCATTAAATTCTTCGCGTAACGAAGTGATCACCGTTTCATCCACCCCTGAGCTATTAAGTTTATTCGCAATCTGGTCTAACTGCGTTTGGCTGATCATACTGTTTCTCCCAGTAAAGAAGGTTGTTGAATGGCAGACTCTATTCCCATGGTTTTTGCCAGCCACGGTGGCGGAGACGTGGAAAGGACGTGCTGCAATTGTTCAATAATGGTGCTGGCCTGCGCAATATGGGTCAGCTTGATAGGATGCACACCGAACTTTATCACTCTGGCTGCCGCCTGCGCACTGATCGAATGGCTGTACAGTACGTTGCAATCTTCAATCAATTGCGCGCGGTATTGCATTTTCTGCTCTGCCGTCAGTGCCTCTTTGGTGTTGGCAGAGCGTATCATGATTAAGCGCACTTCAACCGCTGATACTTGAAAGATATAAAACTGATTGCACTGACTGAATTGCCCATCAATATACACACCTTGCTGGCTGGCGACGGCGACTCTGATTGAATGCGGCATGTCACCCCGTTGATACGCCTGCAGTGCTAATGTTTGATGCTGACCAGAGTTTCTGCTGTACTGAAGACAGTCATAGGAAGGCTGAACCTGAGCTGTGCTGAACGAGGTTTGCAAATTTCGGTTAAGTGCTTTTTTATATTGCTGTAATTTTAGCTGGGCGAGATTTTCTGCTGTGATGGGGACGCCAATACACCCAATCAATACAGAAACCAGTTGCGCTGGCGTAATATCGGGTAGCGCACGTGCCGCCAGCCCGATAGCAAGTGCCAGCTCACGTGACAGGGTGGACTGGCTCATCGTATTAACTCGCTACCGGTAGAATGCAGTTATCAATAGGACAAACTCTGACACATTCCGGTGCATCAAAGTCTTCTTTACATTCTGTACAGGTTTTTTTGTCTATTTCAAATACGATGACACCCTCGGTAATAGAATTTGTCGGGCATACCGGCTCGCAATCACCGCATGAAATACATTCTGCCTCGTCTATGAATAAAGCCATGATATGTCCTCATTGTCTGTGAAAGAGTAGGGCATAAATCCCCTGCTAGCCAGAGACGTTACCGTCAGGCGAAACCGAATTCACCGCCAATGGACTGCAACCATTGGTCAATTCTTTCTTCATGCTTGTCACTCTGGTTTTCCTGGTCGAGCACCAGGCCGACAAATTCATCATCAACCACAGCCTGAGAGCTATTGAATTCATACCCTTCGGTTGGCCAGGTACCGATGAAAGTTGCGCCACTTGCGGATAATTCATCATAAATAATACCCAGCGCATCAACGAAATTATCGGGGTAACCTACCTGGTCACCCAAGCCATACATAGCGATGGTTTTACCGCTTAAATCTGCTTCTGCCAGATCTGGCAGTGACTCTTCCCAGCTTTCATCTTCTGCACCTGCCGTCAGGCCGGGTAATTCGCCATCACCTAATGTTGGTGAACCTAAAATAAGATAATCGTATTCAAGAATTTGATCTAAACTGGCGCGATTGATATTGAGCGGTTTGGCCGCTTCCTCGCCAATTTTTTTAGCCATCATTTTGGCTATTTTTCGTGTATTTCCAGTATCTGTACCGAAGAAAATTCCAATTTTTGCCATCATTAACTCCTGCGGTCTATGAGGTAAAGTCTTGTTTAAATTCAGTAAACGCCATCAATCGTATCGATGGGTTAGTAGATAGTATCGTCTCATGGTGAAGAATGAGGCAAAAATGTTGATGTTGAGAACCGGGAGTATCAATGTACGCCGGAAGCGCAAAAAATCAGCATGTGCAATCCATCATCCAACTCGTGTCGATAGTATCTAGAGCCTTTCAAAAAACGGTTTATTAATCTGCAGATTCCAGGCGTTTAGCCCGTAAGGTAATCGGGATGTCTGGAGGTGTGTCCATGGGTTCAAAATAATATTTTGATCCATCTCCTAAAATAACTTCGCCCCCCCATTTATCGGGACTGTCGAATTCGAGTGATTCAACGGTTTCTTCCAAATCTTTCTTTGCCACATAAAAAAGCAGCTTTCCATCTTCTCTGTTTCTCAGCATTACACTGGGCATAAGTTTCCCCTAGTACCAAGTAGCTGATGACTGACCTTAGGGTCAGCCATCAGCCTGTTGTGACAAATATTAACGAACCAGATCGTAGTTGTAGTCAGTTGTACCCATACCTCTGGTGTCATCATCCAGTTGTTCAAGTACCGCATTTACGATGGTTGTTAACATGTACATACCACCTTCGTAGCCCAATGTGGTCATACGATGCAAGTGGTGACGATCAAAGATTGGAAAACCAATTCTGATCAATGGTACTTCATGCTCATCGCCTTTATATTTGGTATCTCTCTGGATAAATTTACCGTAAGAGTTACCAATCATGAAATCAGGCTTGTTGGTGAATAACAGTGAACGGAAATGCCACAAGTCTTTACCCACATGGACAGTTGAATTTTGACCATAAGGAGAATCAGCCAGCATTTTCTCAACCGCTTTTTTCCAACGTTTATTAGCATGGTTACATAAAACATCAGTCGGCTCTGCACCCAGTTCCAACAAGAACTTGGTCATACCTAATACGAAATCAGCATCACCGTATAATGCGAATTTTTTACCGTGTAACCAGGCGTGCGAGTCGGTAATCATGTCAACAAAACGACCACGCTCTTTTTCCAGAGATTCAGGAATAGGTTGGCCTGTGATTTCAGAGACTTTCATCAACAATTCGTCAGTCCACTCCAGTCCCATAGGAATGTTCATTTTAGGCACTTCGTGCTTCCAGGTGCCTTTCAGGTATTTTTCGGTTTTAACCAACTGCCAGGGTTGCAACAGAATAGTGTTTTTTGCATTCGGCGCATCTTTCACTTCTTCCATTGTGGTACCGCCGGAATACATACGGAACTGACCATCAGCGGGTGTATCCAGAACTTCTGTTGGATCACTCAGCATTTGGCAATCAACACCCATTTCACCCATCATGCGGTTAATCACACGATAGTTGCCAAGATAGGTTTCAAAACCCGGCACGAAGTTTAACTTGCCGTTTGAACCTACTTCCTTGCCTTCCATTTCGTTTAATGTGAAGTAACGCAGGATACCTTCAAACATGTTATCCCAACCTGTCGTATGACTACCGACAAAGCTTGGAGTATGCGCAAAAGGCGTTGGATAATCTTCTGCAACATGACCTTCTTTTTTAGCATTTTTAATGAATGCATTAAGGTCATCACCGATCACTTCTGCCATACACGTAGTAGAAACAGCAATCATGTCTGGCTTGTACAATGCTTTTGCATTTTCCAGACCGGCAAACATATTTTTCTGTCCACCGAATACCGCCGCATCTTCTGTCATAGAGTCAGAAACACAAGCTACAGGCTCTTTAAAGTGACGGTTAAAGTAAGTACGGAAGTAAGCAACACAACCTTGTGAACCGTGAACATAAGGTAAGGTTTTATCAAACCCTAACGCACACAATACGGCACCTAAAGGTTGACATGCTTTCGCAGGGTTAACCGTTAATGCTTCACGGTTAAAATTCAGTTCTTTGTATTCTTCAGTGGTTGTCCACTCGAATACTTCATCGATTTGGTCCTGAGGAAATTTTTCCTCATACATTTCCTGTTTTCTACCCAGATTTTCCTTGTACTCATCAGTACGGAACAATGGATAGCTCGGTTGGATTTTTTCTACATCTTGGCTCATGATAATCTCCTACGCGCCACTAATCTGTGGACGTCGTAAAAAAGTTGGAAGGAAAATAAAGGCTGCGCCCCGGCTGTTCATTTCAGCCGGAACGCAGTGTCACCGTCAGCGCTTACGCGCTTGCAGCCATTGGCGCTTCGTCAGCGTCGTCTTGCTTCCACGGTGCTTTCACGCTTTTCCAGCATGGGTTATTGATTGTCATATCCATGTCACGGGCAAAGATAGCGAAGCCATCATAACCGTGGTAAGGACCTGAGTAATCCCATGAGTGCATTTGACGGAAAGGAACACCCATTTTCTGGAAGATGTACTTTTCCTTGATGCCTGAACCAATCAGATCAGGTTGTACTTTCTTAACGAATTCTTCAAATTCGTAACCCGTGACATCATCGTACAACAAAGTGGCATTACCCATTTCTTTGATGGTACGGTCATAATCGTCGTTATGGCCAAACTCATAACCAGTACCGACAACTTCCATGCCCAAGTCTTCGTACGCACCGATCACGTGACGAGGACGCAAGCCACCGATGTACAACATGACTCTTTTGCCTTCCAAACGTGGACGGTATTTTGCAATCACTGCATCGTATTCCGCTTTATAACGCTGAATGACTTTTTCGGCACCTGCTTTGATTTTGTCATCAAAGTGGTCGGCAATCCTGCGTAAAGATTCAGCGATTTTTGTTGGACCAAAGAAGTTGTACTCGATCCAGGGGATGCTGTACTTTTCTTCCATGTGACGTGCGATGTAGTTCATCGAACGGTAACAATGGATCAGGTTTAATTTTACTTTAGGGGTTTTTTCAATCTCGGCGATTGTGCCGTCACCAGACCACTGAGCCACAACACGCAAGCCCATTTCTTCCAGCAACGTACGTGATGCCCAGGCATCCCCACCGATGTTGTAATCACCAATCACTGCCACATCGTATTCTGTGGTTTCAAAACTGTCATCGCCATCGCGATTTTCCAGTACCCAGTCGCGAATCGCGTCATTCGCAATATGGTGACCCAATGATTGTGATACACCGCGGAACCCTTCACAACGCACAGGTACCACAGGTTTTTCATGTTCTTTATTTTTTTGCTTGGCAACCGCTTCAATATCGTCACCAATCAAACCAATCGGGCACTCTGACTGAATTGAAATCCCTTTATTCATTGGGAAAAGCACTTCAATTTCATCAATCAGTTTAGCCAGTTTTTTGTCACCGCCAAAGACAATGTCTTTCTCTTGGAAGTCAGATGTGAAGTTCATATCACCAAACGTGTTCACACCCGTAGTACCTACATAGTAGTTACGACGACCGGCACGTGAATATTGTCCACAACCAACAGGACCATGCGAGATATGAATCATATCTTTGATAGGGCCCCAGACCACTCCTTTTGATCCCGCATAAGCACAACCACGGATGGTCATTACACCCGGCAGTGATTTACGATTTGAAGTGATGCATTTATTTGATTTCTCAAGTTCTTGATCGTTTATCGCTAAATGCTTTGCACGATCTTTCTTCGCTTTCTCAGGATAGACCTCAAGGACTTCCTGGATCAACGCTTCTGTTTCTTCTTTGCTTAACGCAGGCATAATATTTCTCCTATTGTGCAGCGGGTAATCTCCCGACAGCTAATTCAGGAAAAAGGAGAGCGCCGCAGCACTCTCCACAATTCAACAGCTCAATTATTCTGAAACTGCTGTTTGTCCAACAATTGACTCATCTTCAGCTTCCATAATGCCGAATTCCATCAATACTTCTTCCAGTTCGTCCATTGTGATTGGAGTAGGAATCTGCAAGTTTTTGTTATCGATGATTTTATGCGCCAATGCACGGTACTCATCAGATTGTTTTGCTGATGGATCGTATTCAATACAAGTCATACGACGAATTTCAGCACGTTGTACAACGTTGTCACGTGGGATGAAATGAATCATAGTTGTATTCATTTTTTCAGCCAATTGCATAATCAGCTCATCTTCACGATCAGTGTTACGAGAGTTACAAATCAGACCTGCTAAACGTACACCACCTGAATTAGCGTATTTCACAATACCTTTAGCGATGTTGTTAGCGGCGTACATTGCCATCATTTCACCTGAACAAACGATGTAAATTTCTTGCGCCTTGTTCTCACGGATTGGCATGGCAAAACCACCACAGACCACATCCCCAAGTACATCATAAAAAACAAAATCAAGTTCGTCATCGTAAGCACCTTCTTCCTCTAGGAAGTTAATAGCTGTGATCACACCGCGACCAGCACAACCTACACCAGGCTCTGGACCACCAGATTCAACACATTTCACATCGCCATAACCGACTTTTAATACATCTTCCAGCTCTAAATCTTCAACTGAACCCGCTTCCGCAGCCAGGTGCATGATTGTAGTTTGAGCTTTAGAGTGTAAAATCAGACGTGTTGAATCCGCTTTTGGATCACAACCGACGATCATTACTTTTTTACCAGCTTCTGCTAAAGCGGCTACCAGGTTTTGGGTAGTAGTCGATTTACCGATACCGCCTTTACCATAAATTGCGCATTGACGTAATGCCATGACATTCTCCTCTTTGGGTTGGTTTACAAAAAAACACAATACTGATAAAGCAACGGCTATGCCAAAGAGAAAATTGAACGCAACACATTGATTTAACTTTATTTTATTTTTTCACCCATTGATCTTTGTAGCGACAATACATACATTTTGTGTGGATTCTTGTAAGCTTACTTACAGCATGGTTATTCTCTTTCAGGTAACACACGCCCCCATCTCCCCTCTTTGCTGTCTTATTGAATTGAATGCGGTGACACCTATATACACCTATATATATTGGATTTAACCTGTATCCGTGACATCAATGCGTATAACTGGGCGTAAGATAGTGGTTTCATAGCAGCTAGCTTCACAGATTAATGCCCTGCATCGTCTGCATACACCACATCCATGTGTTAAAAAACCTTAGCTTTGCCTACACGGATGTAGGTAAGGGGCGTAAGCAGGAGCGGAAGCTTTACACATATATAGGTTAAGCGGGTATTTTTTTGACCACTGTGGAATCAAACGCTTGCGTTCTGTGCCGTAGTGATGTCACGGACTCAGGTTTAACTTTTCGTTAGAGTCGTAACAACTTGTCGTTCCAAACACGACAAATTTCCAGCTGGAATTTTTGAGCGCTTTTTATTCAAATATTTATTCTTTTAATTTCATTAGCTTACCCAAGACACCTTTCATTTTATGATTTGTGGTTTATTTTTTGCTTTTACTATTTTATTTCTCATGGAGATAAATATGTCTGCAATCGTCGATGAAATCCTGAGTGGCCTTTATGACAATACCGTGGTGCCTTATCTAGGGCCCGGCGTATTGTTTGATTCAAGCAATAAATTAACCGGAGAACCTATTCCGGCTGGCAGTGAAAGCCTGATTCTGGCCATGAACAATGGCAAACCTATGGCGCCAAAACTGATGTATGAATTTCCGCGTGCGGCAATGAATCAGGAATTAAAACGTGGACGAAATTTTCTATCCCAATTTTTAAACAAAACCTATGGTGATACGGAATACACGCGCGCCTCGCTTCATGCCTGGCTGGCAGAATGGCATCCAAATTATGTTATTGATATCAATCGTGATACTCAATTGCAGGATACTTATTGCAAAGAAGAGCACATTTTAATTTGTGGTGTCGCCAGAATTACTGAAACTCAGTTCAGGTTCCGTATCTATCACTTTGACGGGCAAAATTATTTAGAAATTGAACAGGAACACATCGACAAGACATTGCCCATTTTGTTCAAGCCCATGGGTACGCCGCGTCCTGATGCCAATTACATCGCCTCTGATGCTGATTATGTGGACTACATTACGGAATTAATGGGAGGTTTTGCTATTCCAGACTTCCTCAAAGAATATCGCAAAGATAAACAATATCTCTTGTTAGGCATGCCATTAAACCGGGATTCAGAGCGCATGGTCATGAGCGATATCGTCTATGGTGCAAAAGAGAAAAAAGGTTGGGTGTTAAACAAGACACCAACTGCCAAAGAGGAACGTTTCTGTAAACGCATTGGCCTGGACATCATCGACATGGATGTCCCTGAATTTTTAAGCTACGTCGGCTTTAACAAACCTTTACAACAAACCGCGTAATTTATCTCTTGCCGGGAAGAACACTCGAGTTCTTCCCAGCTCAAATTCTCTACTACCCTATCTTTTTTTGCCGCGTTATACTGCGCACTTGTCTTGCTGCTAACCCAATGGCTGACCCGGCCCTGTTTTTGATGACTTCCGAATTTTTATTATTTGGCACTGAAGGCTGCCATTTGTGCGAAAAAGCAGCAATGCTACTGACTTCATCCACCCCGCCCGTGGATTTTCAATCCAAAGATATTATCGATAATGATGCGTGGACTACTCTCTATGCGATACGCATCCCTGTTTTACACCACTTGCCCAGCGGCCGTGAACTTGGCTGGCCTTTCGATCAACATCAATTAAACGTTTTTTTACAGGACATCACCCTTGCCCAATCATTCTAACCTCACCCTGACTCATGGCTTTAATCACTGAAGACGATTTAATTCAAAGCATTGCAGATGCCTTGCAATATATTTCTTATTACCATCCGCCTGATTTTATCAAGGCCATGACAGAAGCCTACACCAAGGAACAAAACCCGGCTGCCAAAGATGCCATTGCGCAGATTCTGGTAAATTCCAAAATGTGTGCAGAAGGTAGAAGGCCGGTTTGCCAGGACACAGGCATTGTTACAGTATTCCTTAAAATCGGTATGCATGTGCAGTGGAATACGCAACGGGACATTGCTGATATGGTTAACGAGGGCGTGCGCCAGGCTTATCTGAACCCTGACAATGTGCTGCGCGCATCTATTCTGTCTGACCCTGCAGGAAAACGGATTAATACCAAAGATAATACGCCGGCCGTCATTCACATGGAGGTGGTTCCCGGCGATTCTGTTGAAGTCATTCTGGCGGCAAAAGGAGGAGGTTCCGAAGCGAAGTCCAAATTTATTATGCTTAACCCGTCTGACAGCATCGTGGATTGGGTATTGAAAACGGTACCCACGATGGGGGCAGGATGGTGTCCTCCAGGCTTGCTGGGGATCGGTATCGGTGGTACCGCCGAGAAGGCAATGCTGCTGGCAAAGCAGGCCTGCGTGGAATCGATTGATATACAGGACTTGATTATACGAGGCCCGCAAAACACATTGGAAGAATTGCGCCTGGAATTGTATGACAAAGTGAATGCACTAGGCATTGGTGCTCAGGGACTGGGCGGTCTGACCACGGTGCTGGATGTCAAAATCCTTGATTATCCCACCCATGCCGCTAACAAGCCGGTGGCCATGATCCCTAATTGTGCTGCGACACGTCATGCTCATTTTGTACTCAATGGTAGTGGTGTTGCGGAGCTCGCCCCCCCCGATCTTGCCTTATGGCCAGACATTTCTTCTGGCGGTTCAGCCGTGGCCAAACATGTTAATCTGGACACGTTGACGAAGCAGGACACATTAAACTGGAAGCCCGGCGATACTCTACTGCTAAGTGGTACCCTGTTGACCGGCCGAGATGCAGCACATAAACGGCTGGTTGACATGTTCAAGCGCGGAGAAGCATTGCCTGCCGGTGTCGATTTCAACAATAAATTTATTTATTACGTTGGGCCCGTTGACCCTGTGAGAGATGAAATTGTTGGTCCTGCCGGCCCAACAACTGCGACTCGCATGGATAAATTCACTGATGCCATGCTTGAAAACACCGGCTTGCTAGGCATGATCGGCAAAGCTGAACGTGGCCAGATAGCTATCGACACGATTAAGCAACATCAGTCTGTTTCACTTATTGCCGTCGGTGGAGCAGCGTATCTGGTCTCCAAAGCCATTCGGAAATCCCGTGTCGTCGCTTTTGAAGAGCTGGGCATGGAAGCCATTCATGAATTTGTGGTTGAAAACATGCCGGTGACTGTTGCTGTAGACAGCACCGGAGAATCTGTTCACCAGACCGCCCCGGCTATCTGGCAACAAAAAATTGGAAAAATCCCTGTCACTATTGAATAAACTACTCACCTTATGGAAACCCTGACTTGTTTTAAAGCCTATGATATTCGCGGCCAGCTTGGCACTGAACTCAACGAAGACATTGCCTACCGTATTGGCCGCGCTTGTGGAGAATATCTTAAACCGAAATGCATGGCTGTCGGCGGTGATGTCCGCCTGACATCTGAATCATTAAAGCAGGCATTAGCCAATGGCTTGATGGATGCCGGTGTTGATGTGATCGATATTGGCATGACGGGTACCGAAGAGATTTACTATGCCGCACAATCTCTGGATGTTGACGGCGGCATAGAAGTCACCGCAAGCCATAATCCAATGGATTATAACGGTATGAAACTGGTACGCGAAAATGCACGCCCAATCAGTGGCGATACTGGTCTGCATGAAATTAAACGCCTTGCTGAAGAAAACAACTTTGGTGAATCCACTCACCACGGCTCGCTTACCAGGCAATCCAATCTTGATCCCTACGTCGATCATTTGATGACTTACATTTCGCCTGAAAATATCAAGCCAATGAAACTCGTCGTCAACTCAGGCAATGGCACCGCGGGCCATGTTATCGATGCACTGGAAGCTCGCTTTACCGCTTTGAACATTCCTGTTGAATTCATCAAAGTTCACCACGAGGCGGATGGGCATTTTCCAAATGGCATTCCCAATCCTCTATTACCTGAATGTCGTCAGGATACTGCGGATGCTGTTATTCAACATCAGGCCGATATGGGCATTGCCTGGGACGGTGATTTTGACCGTTGTTTTTTATTTGATGAGCAAGGTCAGTTTATTGAAGGCTATTACATCGTTGGTTTACTCGCCGAAGCCTTTTTGCAAAGAAATCCCGGCAAAAAAATCATTCACGATCCGCGCTTAAGCTGGAATACGATTGATGTGGTTAAAGCGGCGGGCGGTCAACCCATTATGTCGAAAACTGGCCATGCGTTTATTAAAGAACGTATGCGCGCAGAAGATGCCATCTATGGCGGCGAAATGAGTGCCCATCATTATTTTAAAGACTTTGCCTATTGTGACAGCGGCATGATTCCCTGGTTGCTGGTCACAGAATTATTAAGCGTTAAGTCTAAAAAACTTTCTGAAACGGTTGCTGAGCGCATCGCTGCGTACCCTTCTTCAGGCGAGATTAATTCAAAACTTGCTGATCCAGCCGGATCAATACAACACGTCAGAGA
>SPJK01017702.1_pt1 | contig 29293 bp, 26 predicted proteins | sample 3741771 | NCBI WGS metagenome assembly SPJK01 (sample SAMN10925997, study PRJNA522277) | cold seep metagenome | isolation source: Elba SIP-enriched marine methane seep metagenome, extraction at timepoint T2 | place: Italy: coast of Elba, Mediterranean Sea
CACGGAATGCCGGACCAGACGCGTCCTTCATCGCGGTGAAAGCAAAATAGAGAGCTACCTGATCGACGAACCAAAGCCTTTCTCGGTCCTCACGAAACCGTGCCTCAATCAAATGTCCGGCCAAACAAAGCATGCGATGACCCAGATCTGGAGAGAAGGCCGTCGCAACCGCGAATGCATACCCGCCCGGCCCGCCATCCGGCCGCATCCAACATGCGAAATCCGCTTCCTTGGCAGCGCCCAGAAGTGGATCCAAGGGCTTGTCGAATTCCAAATCGATATCAAGAAACAACAGCGGCGCCTTATAACGCTCGAGTAAATGCGGCCCGACCAGAAAACGGGTGGAGGCATAGACTGCCGGTTTTGCCACATCCCAGGCCTCAGAACTATTCAGGCTCGCCCTGATGTCCAATGCAGGCCCCAATGCCTTCAACATGTCTAGATCAGCTTGTTCCGCATCAACGCCATGGATGTGGAGACACAAACCAGGGTGGCTTTTGTTGAGCGAAGACACAAAGGCAGGCCCGAAGGAACGCAGGTAGTGGCCATCCGCAGCGGTCACAACAATCGGCGCTTCCGGTCGTTCAGGCGAATCGAGGAAATGCGGAGGCTCTGCCGCTGGTGGCGGGGGGGCTTTGACCAGTCTATCCAAGATAGCTTCATCCGGCACATGAAGACATTGATACAGGATCGACGTTAGATCCCGATCTTCCGCCTGCACAAAGTAATCTAAATTTGCTGAGAATGCCTTTTTCGCTTTGAAGAAATGCCGGTTCGCCTCTGGTAAGGCGCTGTTCAACATGGCGATGGTTCCGCGCCCATAGGATATCGGTGCCTGGTGCGCAGCCAGTTCATCTTCTGACCCAAAAGACGCTTCCATTCGCTCCAGGATCACACTGGCTTTGTTCCGCGCTGCCAACCACGCAGCACGCCAAAGAATGAGAGCCCCCTGCCCGGGTGATTCTTCATCGCGGCCAGCGATCAAAGTTCTCGCTTGCTCGGATGCCCCCATGACAGAAGCGGCAATAATCAACCCGACGAACGCGTTCGTATCGCCCTCACGGGCAGCCCAATCGTTAAACAGCGGTATCGCTTTACCTAGATCACCGGAAAACAGGGCCTGCCATGCATCGCTCTCAGTTTCAGCATCCATGGATACCCCCCGTTTCATATCGCTTATGTGATAAAATTCATTTTGCGTTGCCATAATTTAGCGCTTTGGACGGTCTTCCAGCAAATCCATCTTGCTAAAAGATAGCAATTCATAGAAACCATTCTAACGGGTGAAGCGATAATATATACCCTAAATAGGTAAACTGATTCAAAGTTCTACTGATCTGGGTATTCCAATAAATTTATGGTTTTGCAGAGAGTTATATAGCCATCACTTATTGTGTAGTAACGAGTGAGGAACCACATGGCACATGCAGTAGACATCGCTATCGGAAATCGAGTTCGGCAGTTTCGTATCTCTCGGAAGATGTCCCAAACCGTCCTTGGTAAGAAGATGGGGGTTAGCTTCCAACAGGTTCAAAAATACGAAAAAGGCGATAATCGCATGGGCGCCTCGCGACTAATTCAGGTTTGCGATGCCTTGGAAATTACTGTTGGAGACCTCTTCGACGGTATCGAAACGTCAGAAGACGCTCACGCTCGGTCCCCCTTATCAAGCGCGGCAATTAAAGTCGCCCGGGACTGGGAACGGATCAATGACGACGGCACCAAGAGCGCGGTTCGTCAATTCGTCCACGAATTGGCCCGCACCTAAACAGCTTTATTCAGCGAATTGCATAGACAGGTTGTGGTTCTGAAACGCCGCGTAGACGGTGACTGCCCAGCGCCTCCCCATCTTCATTGACCAGAGACATGAAGGCATCAGAGGCAATGACGGTCCGGTCGAGGGATTTTGTCAGTCCTTCCAACCGGGCCGCTTCATTCGCAGCGGCACCGATAACGGAGAACTCAACCCGATCGGGAACTCCGATATTCCCGTAAAGAAGCTCGCCCACATGCAGGCCTAAGCCAAACCCAATCGGTGAGCCGAGACGGGCTTCCTCCCCATCCTCTTCCCACGCTTTCGGGTCGGCATTGATCGTCTCACAGCGAGACATGGCTTCCCTGGCAGCCGAAACAGCCATGCGGGCGGCACGCTCCGCACCACCGGGACCGGCGATTGGAAAGATCGCCAGAACCGCATCACCGATAAACCGCAGCACCTCTCCACCGTGATCCAGAACGGCACCAGCCGTGCAATGGAAATAGCGGTTAAGGCGGCGTAAAAACACGTGGGGCGGCAACTTGTCTGCCAGAGCCGTAGAGCCACGCATATCCGAATACCAGATGACGGCCGGAATCAGATCGCCGTCGCCCAACCTGATCTGGCCATGCAAGACGCGATCTCCCGCATGCGAACCCAAATAGGCCGAAACAATATTCTGTGTCGTCTGCTCCCTGACAGTGGTTTTCAACCCAACACCGAGACGCGGGAACAAGCGCCGGAGGACTTCCAACTCAACATCACTAAACCCATCGGGAGCATCCGAGCAGAAGCTCGCCTGACACCCATCCATGGTTTGCGCCGCACGCTCCAAATCCGTACCGGAGAACGGCGTCATCATCAGGACGTAGTCCGTACTCCCCTCATCCGCGAAGCATTGGAGGATATCAAACTCTTCAACCCCATCCCCACTGCCGATCCGGCGTCGCAGTTCGGTCAGGCGGTTGTCGAGCACATGCTTGAGCGGACTTGCTTTCCAGCGGGCCGTTCCGGTTTCATTATGCGAAAAGCGATCCCGGAATATGCCGCCGTCCCGTGTCCACGTTACGCCGAATGAACGAAATAGAGGGTGCAGATAACCGCAGGCGATATGACCACGATTGATCGCGATACCAGCCGTATTCAGCTGTTCGCAAACGCCTTTTAGAAGCTTATCAGGCGTTGAGCCCAACAGAGTTTGATTGATCAGCCAATCGCTGATTTCCTGAACAGCCTCTGAAAAATTCTGGGTAGACGCTTGCGTGTCAGCCAAATTCTTTCCTAGTCGTTTTGAAGCAAATGCACGAGGCTGGAGGTATCCCAGCGGTTACCGCCCCGTGCCTGAACGTGCTTGTAATACTGATCGACCAAGGCCGTTACCGGAAGGCGCGCGCCGTTGTTGTTCGCTTCCGCCAGGCAAATACCAAGATCCTTCCGCATCCAATCGATGGCGAATCCAAAGTCAAACTTGCCCTCGCACATGGTCGATGCCCGGTTCTCCATCTGCCAGGAACCAGCCGCACCTTTTGAGATGACGTCGATCACCTTTTCCATATCCAGGCCGGCCTTCTGACCGAAGTTCATGCCCTCAGACAGCCCTTGCAGCAGACCGGCGATGCAGATCTGGTTGACCATCTTGGTCAATTGCCCAGCCCCGGGCGCGCCCATCAGTTTACAGGATTTGGCAAAGTTCATGATGACAGGCTCTGCACGTGCATAAGCGTCCTCATCACCGCCACACATCACGGTCAGTTGGCCATTCTCCGCCCCCGCTTGTCCGCCGGAGACCGGCGCATCGATAAAGCTGATCCCTTTTGCCTTGCCAATTTCATGCAGCTCGCGCGCAACATCAGCAGATGCAGTGGTGTTGTCGACAAAGATGGTTTCCGCCCCCATGCCTGCGAAGGCGCCGTCGTCCCCGACAACCACTTGACGCAGATCATCATCATTGCCGACACAGGCGAACACGATTTCCGCCCCTTCAACAGCTTCTTTCGGCGTCGCCTTAGCCGATCCGCCGAACTCTGCAGCCCATTTCTCAGCTTTCGCGGTCGTGCGGTTAAAAACGGTCACATCATGACCGCCGCGCGTCTTAAGATGCCCTGCCATGGGATATCCCATGACGCCCAAGCCGAGGAAGGCTACTTTCGCCATTGCTCTCTCCGAAAAGTTTAGATGTTTGTCAGATGCCGCAGTGAACCTAATCCCCAAGCATCTGGCAAGGCCGCACTTCCTGCTCTAGCTTTCAGCGGTTAACCAATGTGAGGTCAAGCGCCATGGAAATCAAAGCAGAGCGGCTAACCGACGCCCCCATTCTTTACCCAGATATGGATGCACGGATGGGCGGGAATCTTAATGGCCCCTGCCTTGTGCGCATGCCGGATTGGGCCGCGGGAAAGCTCGGCGCCTATCACCTCTATTTCGCGGATCATAAGGGGCGCTATATCAGGCTAGCCTATGCGGACAAGCTGACGGGACCGTGGCAAATGCATGAGCCCGGTGTTCTCGATCTTTCTCAATCCTTGTTTGAGCCGGAGGATCTGCCACCGCCGCCAAAGGAAGATTGGCCGGAATGGGCGCATGACACGGGGATAGAAGACTATCTCTATGCCCATATCGCATCGCCAAGTGTGATCATAGATCACGAGAACAGACAGCTTGTGATGTATTACCACGGGCTCCTGCCAGATCTTGACCAAATGACCCGCGTCGCCTTTTCAGATGATGGGATAAACTTCGTCCCGAAGGCACCGCTTTTGGGGCCGTCCTATTTTCATGTATTCACTCATGATAGCGTAGTTTACGCCGTCTCTTTAAGAGGATGGCTTCTGCGTGCTGAGAGTTGGATTGGCCCCTTTGAACGGGGCCCGAAGCTAACGCCTTTTGATACGCCAGATAGTTTCGGGGCGGGATTCAGGCACGGATGCGGGATGGTTAAAGGCGATACGCTGCACCTATTCTACAGCCGGATCGGCGACACGCCGGAGCGTATTCTTCATGCCCGCATTTCCATAACAGGCCCTTGGACCGATTGGCACGCAACGGAGGCCTCGACGCTCCTGAGCCCGGAGCGCGATTGGGAGGGGGCAAACCTACCGCTTGAAGCATCACAGCCCGGTGGAACAGAGGTTCGTAAGCGCGAACTCCGCGATCCATTTGTCTTCCGGGATGACGATGGGAAGGCCTATATGGTCTATGCCGGTGCGGGTGAATGCGCCATTGGCATCGCCACCCTGCACGGGATGTAACGAAGAGATTGGCTACGCTACAGCCAAGGCCATTGGTTGAGAAACAGCCTGAATGGCGACCAGCTTGCCCTGTCCGACGTCGCCAACAGACCGTGCACCCGGTCGCCTGCACGATAAGGCCCGCCATCAACGCGCTCGACCATTCCGCCGGCCTCCCGCAGCGTCAGCACGCCTGCAACATGGTCCCAGGGCCAGAGGCGCCGATAGAAGGAGAAATGCCGTTCGCCCAATGACTGGGCCAGGAAATCATGACCGGCACAGCTCAAAGATTCGACCTTTGCAAAGCGGGCACGGGATTCGCGCCGAACATGATGCCGATCTTCTTCTTCGAAGAACCCCGTATTCAATTGCCCAATCATTTCCGCATCAGGCGGTGCATCCGGTGTTTTGAGCCTCTCGCCATTGATGAAGGCCCCTGCCCCTTCTTCCGCGACCGCTGTTCGCCCTGTCGTCGGGTCGTGAATCCACCCCATCACGGGTTGATTGCCGACCGAAAGCGCCACCAACATGCAGAAGGTCTGCTTGCCCTTGGTGAAATTTCGGGTGCCATCCACCGGGTCGATCACCCAGACCGGGTCCTGATCCTCAAACCGTCGCAAGATTTCGGGATGCTTCGCATGCGCTTCCTCCCCCACAACCAGACTACCGGGGAGGAGCGCCGACAAGGCATTGGTGAGGAAATGCTCGGCTTCCAGATCGGCGACCGTCACAACATCGCCAACGCCTTTTTCCATAATCTCGTGGTCATCCAAGGCTTTGTAGCGCGGCAGGACGATCTCCTCCGCCGCCTGTTGCAAAAGACTGGTAACGCGATCCTTATCGATGTCCGGAAGCCTAGCCATCAGAGATCATCCACCCGCCGCATAGCCGCGCAGGGTTGCGAGCAGGTCGTCAGGCACCTCGACACCGTTTTCCTCGGCTTTCGCCCGACAAGCATGCCGACGGTCGCCCGGAAGCCTCACACCATCCTGTTCCAGCATGGCGGAGAGCAAGACCTCGATGCGCTCTCCGAACCGGTCGCCACCGAATGCCGTTGGGTCGATCGCAATGAAGAATTGCCCGATATCCCCCGGCGGTCCCTCATAGCCACCGAGGTCGGTTGCCTCAAAGGACCAGTTGGCCCCGACCAGACCGGCAGCCATGATCTCGACCAGCAGCGCCATTGCGCCACCCTTATAGCCTCCTGCGGGTGCCATAGAGCCCTCATCCAGCACAACCGCCGGATCAGTGCAGGGTTTACCCTCCGCATCCAGGCCCCAGCCTTCGGGAATGCTCTCCCCCCTCTCCCGCGCCATGGCCACATTGATGCGCGCCGTAGCGGTGGAGGATTGGTCGATCACCAGGGGTGGCTTGCCCTCTCCGCGCGGAACCCCAAAGGCAATGGGATTGGTTCCAAAGAAGGGCTTCTTGCCGCCAAAGGGCGCCATCATCGCCGACGCATTGGTAAAGGTGAACCCGACGAGGCCCGCTTTTGCCATGCGGTCGCAGAACCACCCGATCACACCCGATGCATAAGAACGCTCAATCCCGAAGCCGGCGATGCCCTGTTCTTTGGCGAGGGCATAGAACTGCGCTTCCCCCAAAACATAGGCCGGGTGGCACAATCCTTGCGCCGCATCGGCGATCAGGGCCGCCTTGCCGGGCTGGCGAACAGTCGGGATCGCCTCCCCAACCACCAAACCGACTTCGACATGCCGACAATAGAGCGGCAGATAGGCGAGCCCGACATTCCGAATTCCCTCAGCCTCCGCATCAACGATGCTTTGCGCCATGACAGCGGCAGAGGCATCGGACGTCCCCACGCCGATAAGGGCGCGATGACTGATGTCGCGAACGTCGTCCAGGGAAAGAATTTCAGGCATATAGCGGTTCCGGCTAACTGGGTGGGTTGAAAGGCATTGTGGCCCGATTTGCGGCACCCGTCATCCCACTCAACCATCGCCTTGAGGTGAGAATAAAAGCGAGCGTTTAGAAGGAAAAATTCAGAAGCGGTCGATCACCGCGATGCCGCCTTCGGCATGATGTTCCATATTCATCAACATCTCTGCCCCTTCTTCCAGAGAGATCCGGCGGGACACCAGCTTCGCCGGGTCGATTGCGCCAGAGGAGAGCATGCCGATAAGCTCCGGGTAGCGATACCCCGCCATGCCGTGAGAACCGATGAGCTCCAGTTCATAACCGATGACGCGCCCCATAGGCATGGGCGGGTCCGCGTGATCGCCCTCAACCAGCCCGACCTGCACATGGCGCCCTCGTCGGCGCAGAGACATGACGGAGTTATAGGCCAAGGCCTTATGCCCTAACGCGTCGACGGAAACATGCACGCCGCCGCCTGTAATTTCCTCAATGGCCTCAGGGATGTCAGGAACGGTCTTCGCATTCAGGGTAAATTCTGCCCCGACGGCTTTAGCCCGCTCCAACGCGCCTTCATCCGCATCAATGGCAATCACCCGCGCCCCGGCGCCCTTGCCGATCATGACCGCGCTGAGCCCAACGCCGCCGCACGCATGAACCGCGAGCCATTCCCCCGGCTTCAGGCGCCCTTGCCCCAACACCGCCCGGAAGCTGGTCGTGAAACGGCATCCCAGGCTCGCGGCCGAGACAAAATCCATTCCTTCCAGCAAATGCACGAGCGACAGATGCGCCCTAGGGATCGCGACATATTCCGCAAAGCCGCCCCAGATGGTAAAGCCGGGCTGATCCTGGGTCGGGCAGATCTCGTGCGAGCCTTCCATGCATGTCGGGCAATGGCCACAGGGGATCAGAAAGGACGAACAGACCCGATCACCGATCTTCCAGTCGCCCAGACATTCGGCCCCGACCGCCACGATTTCACCGGCCATTTCATGCCCCGGCACATGCGGCATCGGACAAGGCCGATCATGCCCCATCCAACCATGCCAGTCCGACCGGCACACGCCATTGGCATGTATCTTCAGGACCACCCCATCAAGAGGGCATTCCGGATCCGGCAAGTCCCGAACCGTAATCGGCCCTTCATATTCATCGTAAGCCGCTGCACGCATTTTGTAGCCTCCCTAATCTCATTACTAATTGCATAGCAGCCGGATCAGAAAACAAAAAGGCCGCCGGTGTTTCCACCGACGGCCCTTTCGAAAACTTCGCGTGAGCGAGAGTGGCTTACATCATGCCGCCCATACCGCCCATGCCGCCCATGTCAGGCATGCCGCCCGGAGCACCACCGGCGCCCTTAGGATCCGGAGCATCCGCAACCATGGCTTCCGTGGTGATCAGCAAGCCAGCAACCGATGCTGCATCCTGCAGCGCGCAGCGCACGACTTTGGCCGGATCGATGATGCCCGCTTTGACGAGATCGCCGTAAACACCGTTCTGAGCATCGTAACCCCAGTTGGTGTCTTTGGATTCGGACATCTTGCCAGCAACAACGGCACCGTCTTCGCCCGCATTTTCAGCGATCTGGCGAACCGGCGACGTGATGGCGCGGCGGATGATGTCGACCCCAACGGACTGATCGTTGTTCGTCCCTTCGAGCTTCTTCAGCGCGCGGGTTGCGTAGAGGAGAGCGGAACCGCCACCGGCAACAACGCCTTCTTCGACAGCAGCACGGGTCGCGTGCATCGCATCGTCGACGCGGTCTTTCTTCTCTTTCACTTCGATTTCGGTCGCACCGCCGACGCGGATAACAGCAACACCACCGGCGAGTTTCGCCAGACGCTCTTGCAGTTTCTCACGGTCGTATTCAGACGTCGTGCTTTCGACCTGCGCGCGGATCTGCGTGCAGCGGGCTTCGATGTCTTTCTTCTTGCCGGAGCTGTCCACAACAGTGGTTTCGTCCTTGTTGATCGAAATCTTCTTGGCCGAACCGAGCATGTCGAGCGAAACGCTTTCCAGCTTGATGCCGGTGTCTTCCGAGATGACCGTGCCCGAGGTCAGGATCGCGAGATCCTGGAGCATGGCTTTCCGGCGATCGCCGAAGCCCGGAGCCTTAACGGCTGCGACCTTGAGGCCACCGCGCAGTTTGTTGACCACCAGAGTAGCCAGCGCTTCGCCTTCGACGTCTTCTGCAACGATCAGCAGCGGACGCGAGGACTGAACAACGCTTTCCAGGATCGGCAGAATAGCCTGCAGGTTGGAGAGCTTTTTCTCGTGGATGAGGATGTAGGGGTTTTCCAGCTCAACCGTCATTTTGTCCGGGTTCGTGACAAAATACGGGGAGAGGTAACCGCGGTCGAACTGCATACCTTCAACAACGTCGAGCTCGGTTTCGAGGCCTTTGGCTTCTTCAACCGTGATGACGCCTTCGTTGCCGACCCGTTCCATGGCTTCTGCGATCATCTTACCGACTTCGGCGTCGCCGTTGGCGGAGATCGTGCCGACCTGCGCCACTTCGGCGTTGGTCTTGATCTTCTTGGAGCGCTTGGCGATGTCCGCGATGATGGCTTCAACAGCCATATCGACACCACGCTTCAGATCCATCGGGTTCATGCCGGCGGCAACCGCCTTGGCACCTTCACGGACGATGGCCTGAGCCAGAACCGTCGCGGTGGTGGTGCCGTCGCCTGCCAGATCATTGGTCTTGGAGGCAACTTCGCGCACCATTTGTGCGCCCATGTTTTCGAACTTGTCTTGCAGTTCGATTTCCTTGGCAACCGTTACACCATCTTTGGTGATGCGCGGTGCGCCGAAGGATTTGTCGAGAACGACGTTGCGGCCTTTCGGGCCGAGGGTAACCTTAACCGAGTCGGCCAGGATATCGACGCCGCGCAACATCTTGTTGCGCGCTTCGGTCGAAAATTTGACGTCCTTAGCAGCCATTTTTTAAGCTCCTTGTTGGCGTATGACAGAGGATTCAGTGCGAAGGCGATTAACCTTCGATGATCCCCATGATGTCGCTTTCCTTCATGATCAGGAGGTCCTGACCATCGACTTTGACTTCAGTGCCGGACCACTTGCCGAAAAGGACCTTGTCGCCCTTTTTGACGTCGAGGGCGCGAACCGAGCCGTCGTCACCGATCTGGCCAGCGCCAGCAGCGATGACTTCACCCTGCATGGGCTTTTCTTGAGCGGTGTCTGGAATGATAATGCCACCGGCCGATTTGGTTTCGGAATCGGTGCGCTTGACCAGCACGCGGTCGTGCAAAGGCCGAAATTTCATGTCTGATATCCCCTTGAAAGGTTTTGCCAGCTTCTCCCAATGGTCCTCCGTATGAGAACCCTGCCGGTGGAGCTGTTAGCACTCCTGTCCGACGAGTGCCAGCGATATAGGAAGAAGCGCGGAGCGTGTCAATAACGACAGGGAAAATTCATAAGAAAAAAATAGCGATACTCAGCATTTACTCAGTCAAAACGGCCAAATCCGGGTAGACGGACCCGAACCGCGCAACATTCGCGCTGCTCAATCGGACTGTGACATCGACGCCAATTTCCGTGTCCACCCGCTCTAAGACATGCCCATGGTCATAGAGCCAGGAGAGCGCCGCTGCGTCCTTATAGGCGATGGAAAAGGCAAGTTCCCGATCATCACGGGCCAAGATTTCATCCAAGGCCCGCACCAGGGTATCGACGCCCTGCCCCGACAAGGCGGAAAGACCAATTCTGTCCGGGCGTGTCTCTTCTTCGCCTTCCAGCGCAAGCTCCAATGTTTGCTCGGCCGCCAACAGATCGATCTTGTTCAGTATTTCGATCTTCGGCAGGTCATCGGAAAGCTCCAAACTGTCGAGAATCTCATCAACATCCTGTCGGGCTTCTTCCGTGTCCTCTGCGGCGATGTCACGAACATGCAGTAAGATATCGGCACCGCGAACTTCTTCCAAAGTCGCGCGGAACGCAGCCACCAGATCGGTTGGAAGATCGGAGATGAATCCGACCGTATCGGACAGGATGACAGAACGACCGGAGGGAAGCTTGATCGACCGCATTGTCGGATCCAATGTCGCGAACAGCATGTCTTTCGCCATCACGGAGGCGCCGGTCAAGCGGTTGAACAACGTTGATTTGCCGGCATTCGTATAGCCGACCAAGGCGACGACTGGATAAGGCACCCTCTCCCGCGCAGCCCGGTGCAGCCCACGGGTACGGCGCACATCCTCCAATGACCGCTTCAGCTTTGCGATGCGCTCATCAATAAGACGGCGGTCGATCTCCAACTGGCTTTCGCCCGGCCCTCCGATGAAGCCGAGCCCGCCTCGTTGACGTTCCAGGTGTGTCCAGCTCCTGACCAGGCGGGAGCGTTGGAAGGTCAGCGCCGCCAATTCGACCTGCAGGCGCCCTTCATGGGTCCGGGCGCGCGCGCCAAAAATCTCCAGGATGAGCCCTGTCCGGTCGATGACCTTGGTGCCAAGGGCTTTTTCGAGGTTCCGCTGCTGAACGGGGCTCAATGCCGCATCGACGATGACAAGGCTGATTTCATGCAGATCAACAACCGATGCCAGCCGCTCAACGACGCCGCCACCCAGCAAGGTCGCCGGTACCGGCTTTGCCACCCGGGCGATCTCTGCATGGATGACGTTAAGCGCAATCGCCTGCGCCAGACCGACAGCTTCCGCCAGGCGCGCCTCTGGGTCACGCTGGCGCGCGTCAGGGCTCAAGCGCCCAAGGTCCGGGTGCACGACAAGCGCCGACGCGCCACCATCGGCTTCCAGACCGTGGCCATCTACACTGTAAGATTTCTCGCTGAACGAACTACGGTTTCCGTCGTTCATAGCATCGGACGAAGAGACACGCTTGCTCAGTCCTCTGCCTCCTCATCGCGGCCACCCGGCTCGAAGAGCTGGACGGGCGTCGCCGGCATGACGGTCGAAATCGCATGCTTATAGACAAGCTGAGAATGAGCATCACGGCGCAGCAAAACGCAGAAATTATCAAACCAGGTCACGATACCCTGTAGCTTTACGCCATTCATAAGAAAGATCGTGACCGGCACTTTGTTTTTTCTGAGATTGTTCAGAAAAGTGTCCTGCAGATTGTGCCCTTTTTCACCAGACATTCACTTAACCCCTCACCCCAGTTACACCCTGCACCGCGCGATATTTTGCCTTCTAACGCATCGACAGGCTGCCTATCTTGGGTTTCTCCTTAGTGTTTCAACAACGTATTAAAAGTTACCCGACCGCCGCATTCAGGACCTTGCTCATAGTCCGGACATATATAGTGAGCCCAGACAAACATAGTGAGCAACGTGCCCACTAACTACCCTGCCCAAAAGAAAGATAAAGTCGTTTAGGCGACAGAATCTATTCCAGGATCGTACTATCGCCAGAAACGGCGCGGGACACAGCTCCCGAAAAAACAGCCAATCCAGAGCAAACAAGAGCCGGTTTATCGTCCCAACTCCGCCAAGTATCACCGCTATGACCATCCGGCACAAGCACGCCGAACAGATTTGCGCGGCGTGCAAGAGTCATATCGACATCCGTGTCACCGACGTACCAAATCTGATGTCCGGCTTCCATCCCAAGCGCCTTCAAGGCGAAATCGGAATGAGCCGGGTCCGGCTTGTCTTTGGGAGCAGAACCCGCCCCCGCACAAATCTCGAAGAAACGATCCCAACCGAGGTGATTAACTTCCTCAATTAGCGCATCATGGGTCTTATTGCTGACGATCCCAAGAGGCAAGCCCTGATTAATGACAAGTTCGCCCAACATTTCTTCCGCGCCGTCAATCGGCCTTAACGCGTCCAAATGAATCTCGTTGAAAACGGCATAAAAGTAATCCCTGGCCTCTTCCCATCTGTCGCCGAATAGATCGGGGAAAGTCTCCCGCAAAGATTTTCGAACCTTCGCGCGGGTTTCCTCCAGGGTCCAGGGCTCCATCCCCATATGACGAAAAAGCTGTGCATTCGCTTCGTGGATGACGGGCCAAGTATCGACGAGCGTATTGTCCCAATCGAACAAAATCGCCTTGGGAGCCGGCAGTGTCTCTGCCAATAACTCCATTAGAAATACTCCAGCCGGACCGCGAACATCTTTTCAACGCGGCGCACAGACTTCGCGGTAGCCAGAAGGATAACGCGATCCTTCTCGCGAACCTGTGTTGTGGGCCGGGGAATGATCGTCTCCCCATCACGAACAATGGCGCCGAGAATAACCCCTTCCGGCAACCGCGCATCTTTTAGCTCTGTGCCGACCAGGGGCGATGTTTCCAAGGCTTCCGCTTCAATAACCTCAGCATGCCCGTCGCGCAGAGAATGCACCGCCTTAATTCGCCCGCGCCTGACATGTTGGAGAATGGTGGAGGCTGTGATTTCTCGCGGGCTGACAACAACATCGACGCCAAGCGCTGTGATCAGGGATCCATAGCTAATGTTATTGATCAATGTGACGGCGCGCTCCACCCCCATCCGTTTGCAAAGCAAAGAGCAGAGAATGTTGGTCTCGTCATGGTCGGTCACCGCGACAATCGCCTCAGTCTGACGGATCCCCGCTTCTTCGAGAATTTCCGTTTCGAGCGCATCGCCTTGGATTACAACAGTTGTCGGCAATTTCTCCGCCGCCCGGCGGGCTTGATCCTTGGAGCGTTCAACGATTTTCGCGCGATAGCCATCCCTCTCCGCTTCAATTTCCTCAGCCAGGGTGGTGCCAATATTCCCCCCACCAACGATCAGAATCCGCCGTGTTTCAGCCTCTTCATGTCCGAAAACTGCCATGGCGCGGGCCGTGTGTTTGTGGTCCGCCACGAAATAGACCTCATCTCCCGGCAGCATCTGATCATCTGCAGAGGGGATCATGAAATTGTCTTCCCGGATAATCCCGATCACCGTGATATTAAGGTCCGGGAAGAGCGAGGTGAGCTGACGCAGCGGGGTGTGCACCACCGGGCAGTTCGTATCACAGCGCACGCCGACAACTTGAACAGTGCCTTGTGCCATTGGAATGACATCTAGCGCCCCAGGCACCCTGATCCGCCGCGAGATCGCCCGCGCAACCTCGATCTCTGGTGAGATAATGACATCAATGGGCAACTGGTCACGGGCAAAGAGGCCCGACCACACTGGATCCATGTAACTTTGCTGACGGATGCGCGCGATTTTCGTCGGGACATTGAAAAGCGAATGCGCGATCTGACAGGCGGTCATATTGACCTCATCCGTCGCAGTCACGGCAATCAGCATATCCGCATCACCCGTTCCGGCGCGTGCCAGAACATTTGGATGTGATCCGTGGCCAACAAAGGCCTGCACGTCCAATTGATCGTTGATCTTGCCAATCAGCTCCGGTGACTGATCCACGACGGTGACATCATTGTCTTCAGCCGCCAAATAGCGGGCGATATGGAATCCGACCTGTCCGGCCCCGCAGATGACGACCTTCATTTCGCACCCTCGTCTGCGTCTTTTGCCACTGAGCTGGAAGAGATACCGAGCCCCTTCAGCTTGCGGTGCAACGCCGCCCGGTCCATCCCAACGAATTCCGCAGTTCGGCTGATATTCCGACCGAAACGATTGAGATGGTAGATCAGATAGTCACGCTCAAAAGCCTCCCGCGCCTCACGAAGCGGTAGAGCAAGGGTTTCCGGCGCACGGCTCCAGCCAGAGCTTTCTTCTCCATTGTCACCGATTGCCTGTGTAACCGCCGCGGCTCCGACTTCCGCATCCCCCTCAGCAGTCAGCAGCAAACGTTCGACAACATTTGCCAACTCCCAGACATTGCCGGGCCAGTCATGCCCCTGCAGCGTCGCTATGGCATCGTTGCCCAAGGGACGGGGTGACCGCCCCTTTGATGACGCAGACCGATGCATGAGCGCTTCGGCCAGGGCGGGAATATCCTCGCGACGCTCTATCAGGGGCGGCACGGTCAGCGGCACAACATTCAACCGATAGAAAAGATCCTCACGGAATCGCCCGGCTTCGATCTCCTTCGGTAAATCCCGCGCGCTTGTCGACAAGACCCGCACACTGACTTCCACGGGCTGCACACCGCCGACACGATTGAAGCGCTGCGTATGAAGCACGCGGGCCATCTTGCTCTGCAGTTCAAGCGTCAGGTCGGCGACCTCATCCAGCAACAAAGTGCCTCCATGAGCTTCCTCCAACAAACCAACAGATCGAGGATGTGATTCATCGGCCTCCCGCCCGAAGAGCACGGGCTCAAGGGTATCATCGGTCAGGGATGCACAATTCATGACGACAAAGGGCCCCTCTGCACGAAGGGATTCGGCATGGATGGTGCGGGCGACCGCGCCTTTCCCGGACCCTGGCGGCCCGGACACAAGAACACGGCTTTCCGTCGGGCCAATCCGTGAGATTGCCTTCTTAACCTCATTCATGGCCGGTGACGTCCCGACCAGTTCCTGCGAGGTACCGCCGCCTGCGATACGTCGCAGTTCAGCATTCTCACGCCGTAACTTCAGTTCTGACAATGCCCGATCAATTGTATGGAGCAGTTCATCCGTCTTGAACGGCTTGGAGATAAAGTCATACGCGCCCATCTTGGTCGCATTGACCGCCATGTCGAGCGTGCCGTGACCACTGATCATAATGACCTGTAGATCCTGATGATCTTCTTTGATCCTCTTCAAGATCTCCAAGCCATCAAGCTGACTTCCGGCAAGCCAGACGTCCAGAATGACGAGAGAAGGCTGACGCGCTGCGACGGCGGCCAGCGCATCGGTAGAGTTACCGGCCATCCGTGTCGCAAAGCCTTCATCCTCCAAAATTCCGGAAATCTGGAGACGGATATCGGTTTCGTCATCAACGATTAGAATCTCATGCGGTGCCGGCATTGACTTAGTTTTCTCCTGCACCAATGACGGTATCGTCAACGGTCGTATTTACCGTTTCGTCCGACGCGTTAGCGACTTCGCCGATTGGCAAAGCGTGTGGCAAGCTCACCAAAATAAGCGCCCCCTGTTCCGGAGCATCCCCAAGTGTAAGGTCCCCACCGTGATCCTCTACGATCTTTTTAACAATGGCCAAACCGAGCCCGGTTCCTTTTACCCGGGTCGTCATATAGGGCTCCGTCAGGCGTGCTCTATCTTTCTTCGGCAGTCCAATTCCGTTGTAGTGCACACTGATATGAACGGCGCCTTCCGCAAGCAGCGATAGCGCGAGACGAATGCGCCCAAAATCGCGCGCCAGTTCCTCCCCATCCGCAGCAGCGCGCTCCATGCGGCTGTCCAGTGCCTCCTTCGCATTCTTAAGGAGGTTTACGATCACCTGGCTAATCTGCCTGCCATCGCAATGAAGAACAACCCGCTCGTCCGGAATCTCCGCGATATAAGTAACGTCAGGATGGGCATTACGCTGTAAGAAAAGTGCCTGCCTGCACAAATCGCTCAAGTCCTGCGGCGCCATCTTCGGCGCCGGCATTCGGGCGAAATTTGAGAACTCATCAACCATTTTCCCGATATCACCAACATGTCGGATGATGGTGTCTGTGCAGGTGTCGAAGACAGTCGGGTCTGTAACAATTTCTTTGCGATACTTTCGCTTCAAGCGCTCTGCCGACAGCTGGATTGGCGTGAGTGGGTTTTTAATTTCATGAGCGATTCGGCGTGCCACGTCCGCCCATGCTGCCTTCCTCTGAGCCGATTGAAGAGCAGAAATGTCGTCAAAGGTCATCACGAAGCCAGCAATTCCAACATCCGTGCGCTCAGCAACGGCCCGAACCAGAAAAGTCCGAGCCTCTTCACCACGCCCATGTTTGACTTCGCCCTGCGCCAATCCGTCCACAGCCCCCCTGGCTTGCCCAAGAAACATTGCCATATCAGGCTCATGATCAGACAACGGCTCACCGATATGGGATTCCAACTCCAAATCCAGCAGCGCTGACGCTGCCCGATTGGGTAAATCGATCCGACCGTCGGCATCCAAGCCAATGACGCCAGCGGAAACACCAGACAAAACTGCCTCCGTAAAGCGGCGGCGGTCATCCAGAAGCCGGTTTGCTTCCAAAAGCTCGGCACGTTGTGCACGCAGTTGATCGGTCATCCGGTTAAAAGCACGCCCCAGCAAAGAGATTTCGTCTTCATCGACAGTCTCCGGAACCCGCGCATCGAGATTGCCGCCCCGCACTGTTTCCGTCGCTCCAATAAGTACCGATATCGGCCGTGAAAGGCTGGTCGCAAAATACAGTCCGACCCAGACAGACGCGAACAACAACAACAACGCAACGATGATAAAGGCCAGGGTGAAGGAGAGCTGAATATCCGCCCTTTCCTGTTCAAGTTTCTCAAACTGAGAAACAGCGTCTTGCGTGGCTTCTATTCGCGCCAAAACATTGGGATCAACAAGACGGCCAATGTAAAGATAGGTGTCAAAGAAATTATCAAGTCGAATCAGTGCCCTAACCCTATCTTCTGATGTGCCCGTCAGAAGTACGACTTCACCAGTCGACGCCTCCCGGATAGCATCTTCCGGGGCCGGCTCAAACTCCAACAAGAATGTAAGACCAGCTCTTGCGACAACACGGCGGGAGAACCCTTCAAATATAATTGCTTCACTCAGATCACGGAGGTCATGCTGAACCAGAAGCGCCCGCTGAAGCAAATTGGGGTTTGGTATCAACACTCTGGAGTCTTTATTGAAATCACGCGCAATACGAAGCGCGTCCGCCCGAATATTTTTCCTGTGCTCCTCAAGATAGGCTTGCGCGACGATCTGGCTTTCACCGACGGCGGTGCGCACCCGATCACTGAACCAGCTTTCAAGGCCAAGCTTAAAAAACACCAAGGAAGAGACACCAACAAACGTGGTTGGCATAACGGCAACGAGGCCGAACAAAACAACCAATCGAATATGTAGTCTTGCCCCTGCCGAACCACGCCGTCGCTCCGCCTAGATAGAGACAACACGCCGCAAAATAAGGAGGCCAAGCAAAAGCAGAAGAACGATATCGACATTCAGCAGGACAATCAGGGTTTCCGGATCATCGCCAAGTGGCGGCAAACCGGTGAAGGCAGCATAGGTCAGCGCGCCAAACCCCAAGGCCGCGGCAATCAGCAATATCCCGACAACACGGCCTAAACGCTTGGAACGAAGAAAGCTTCCCCTGACCTTTTCCGGTCGGGCGGCCTCTCCTGGCGCGGCATTATCCCCGTCCGATTCGGATATTGGCGTCTGTGTCGCCTTGGCCGTCATTTAGATCCCCGGACAATCTGGATATCGAGAAGCTTGATCTTCTTTCGCAAAGTATTGCGGTTCAAGCCAAGAAGATCCGCTGCCTTGATTTGATTTCCTGCCGTAGCGGAAAGACAAAGTTCTATCAGAGGCTTCTCTACCTCTCTTAACACGCGATCATATAGACCTGGTGCCGGCAAGGTATCCCCATGTGCCTTAAAATATCGCTCCAGATGCCACTCAACCGCGCCGCTCAATGTCTCGGTTCCGCCTTCTTCCTGGAAAGACTGCGGTTCGCCTTCCACCGACAATAGCTCGGCTGCAACGATCTCAGACCCAATTTCAGTCTCACTATATAATGCACCCAACCGACGGACAAAATTCTCCAGTTCCCGGACATTGCCAGGCCACCGATGCTCCTTGAGACGGTCCACAGCGGTTCGGGAGAAACTCTTTACCTCCAGCCCCTCTTCAGACGCACGAGCCAGGAAATGGCGAAGCAGATCCGGAATGTCTTCCCGCCGTTCTCTCAGCGGCGGTAACCTGATCGGCACGACATTCAGTCGGTAATAAAGATCCTCCCGGAAAAGCCCTTGGGAAACCAAAAGCCCGAGATTTCGGTGCGTGGCAGAAATAATGCGCACATCGGACTTGATCGGACGACGCCCACCAACCGTCGTGTATTCGCCTTCCTGGAGCACCCGCAACAGTCTGGTCTGCGCCTCCATCGGCATATCACCGATCTCATCGAGAAAGAGCGAACCACCATTGGCTTGCTCGAACCGACCGGCATAGCGCTGTGTTGCGCCGGTGAAGGCGCCGCGTTCATGCCCAAAGAGCTCACTCTCGATCAGTTCCCGGGGAATCGCCGCCATATTCACCGCCACAAAAGGACCATGGCGCCGCCGAGAAAAATCATGCAGCGCGCGGGCGACAAGCTCCTTCCCTGTGCCTGATTCCCCGGCGATCATGGCGGATAAATCCGTGCCAGTCAGCCGGGCGACAACCCGGTAAACTTCCTGCATTGCAGGCGACCGGCCGACAATGGGAAGTCGCTCGCCTTCATCTTCAAGAGCGGAGTTACTTTGATCATCCGAATCGCTGTGCCGTAACGCGCGGCCAACAGCATCCAAAAGGTCTGCTAAATCAAAGGGTTTCGGCAGATATTCAAAGGCACCGCGTTCGGTTGCCTTAACGGCGGTCAATAGCGTGTTCTGGGCGCTCATCACTATGACCTGCATTTCCGGCCTGAGCTTGCGAATGCGTGGCACCAAATCCAGCCCATTTCCGTCCGGCATCACCACATCGCTTACGACCACATCGCCTTCGCCGTCCTGCACCCATTGCCAAAGCGTCGCGACATTTCCGGTAACCCGGACATCATGTCCCAGACGCGCCAGAGCTTGGCTGACCACGGTCCTGATCGCGCGGTCGTCATCTGCGACGAGAACTGTTGCCGGTGTCATTACTGGCCGCTCCTCAACATTGGCAACATCACCCGAAAAACTGTCTTACGGGGCACACTATCCACATCAACGACGCCGCCATGATCCCCAACCAGTTTGGCAACAAGGGCGAGCCCCAAGCCTTTGCCAGATGGCTTGGTCGATACGAAAGGATCAAAGAGATGCCGGCGAATATCATCCGAAACGCCTGGGCCGTTATCCGTCACTGTGACGACCAAAGGCAGTTGCACACGCATCCCGCCGCCGGGAACCGCCAACCGGACGCCATGCCGAAACGCGGTGGAAAGAACAATCTCTCCCTTTCCGCGCGGCACTGCTTCTGCGGCGTTCTTGATCAAATTCAGGAAAATCTGGATCAGCTGATCACGGTCACCATAGACAGGCGGCAAGGAGGGATCGTAGATCTCCGTAATCCGAACATCCTTGGCAAACCCGTTACGGGCAAGTGCGACGACGCGATCCATCACCTGGTGGATATTCACCGGCTCCCGTTCCAGCGACGGACCATCCGAAAAGACCTCCATCCGGTCGACAAGCTTCACAATCCGGTCGGTTTCTTCAGTAATTAGACGCGTTAGCTCACGATCCTCCGCCCCGACAATCGTCTCCAACAATTGTGCAGCCCCCCTGATGCCGGAGAGGGGGTTCTTCACCTCATGGGCCAACATGGCTGAAAGTGCCGTAATAGACCGAACAGCGCCACGCTGCAGAATCGCATCATCAATCTTTCCAGCGATGCTGTTTGGATTAAGGGTCACCACAACTCCGCCAGGAAGATCACCCAAGGGGGCTGCGTCGATCGAAACACTGTGATCCCCGATACGCGGTGTACTGATCTTCACCCCGTGTTCCGTCATGCTATGACCAGCCCGGCGGGTGTGGGAGACAAGAGACAATAACGGGCTGTCATGGGGAATGAGCGCCTGTAGATCGGCACCGCCGAGTTTCGACAGTGACCCTGAAAAGAACATCTCGGCCGCCGGATTCAAATAAAGAATCTCATCGGCCGGGCCGATCACCGCTACCGGATCCGGCAAGGCATTTAGCACCCCTTCAAGAGAAACAGGTAAGGAAGAGAGTGGGGACGCCGCGCTCCGCGCTTCAGCTATGGCCTTGGTCATGCCGCCACCTCAAAGCCCGGCTGTGTATCGCCCCCCTCGCCCATCGCGCGCTCAAAGATGTCGGAGATACCGGCGATTACGGCGTTTGGCTCCTCTTCACGCATGGCCGCGGCCCGAAACGCCGCCGCGCCGGGCAATCCATGTACCCGCCAAGCCACATGCTTGCGCGCATGGCGGAGCCCCCGCTCCCGCCCATAATAGGACAGCATCGCCTCATAATGTTCGATTAACAGATCTCGGCGCTCGGAAAGGCATGGCTCTTTGATCGCCTTTGCCCCGGTGCGCAATGCCTCTGAGATACTTGCCGGAAGCCAAGGTGCCCATTGGGAGGCACGACCAATCATGATGCCATCAGCACCTGATTGGTCCAAACACGCACGTGCAGCAGCCAGATCAACGATATCACCATTGGCAATAACAGGGACCGACACCGCTTCTTTGACAGCGCGAATGAACTGCCAATCCGCCGATCCGCTGTACTTCTGTTCACGGGTTCGGCCGTGAACCGTGATCATCGAGACACCAGCTGCTGCCGCCCGTGCCGCAAATTCCGGGGCGTTTCGAGAGTCATCATCCCAGCCCGTTCGCATCTTGATGGTGATCGGCGCGCCCGCCCCTTCCAAGACAGCGTCGACAATGCGCATCGCGTGGTCGAGATCGCGCATCAATGCCGACCCACAAAGCTTGTTCGTCACCTTCTTCGCCGGGCAGCCGAAATTGATATCAACCCAATCCGCAACGCCTTCGCTAACGGCAAATCTGGCCGCTTCCGCCATAATAGTTGGATCGTGCCCGGCAAGTTGTACCGCATGAGGCATACCGGTCCCCACCGGCTTCATCCGACTGAGGCTCTGTGAGGTTCCGCGCAAGGTTTCCCCACTCGCGATCATCTCAGAAACAACGAATCGGGCGCCCAGCGCGCCGGCCTGTCGTCGAAACGGTAGATCTGTCACGCCAGACATCGGCGCCAGAAAGACCGGTTGGGTCAACTGGAAGCCGGCCAAGGTAAAGCCTTGTCCGTCCCTTTCGGGATGCCGTGCAGATGCTGCCTCGCCCATCAAATAGGCACCTTTGCGATTTGGGGGTTGATCGCACAAATTTTGGGCAAACTAGTCCGAAACTGCGCCAATGACCAGCGAATTCAGCCAGGGCTCACCAGCAAATCCGTTACGAATTTTACGCCAGGATAGCCGAGAGTTACCAATAAATAGGCGAGCAATACAGCCCGGGCTGCCGACTTTCCGCGTACCGAGAACAAATGCTGGGCGACCAATAGCGATAGGATCGAGAGGAATGCACCAATCGTCAGAAACGACTTATGGCTAAGCTCGATAAGCGCTTCCCCTTCGACAGCGTTTAACGCGACACCGGATAGAACCCCTGCCCCAAGCACGCCCCCCCCAATGACGAGAAATCGGTTTTGAACAGCCTCCGCCACAAGGATCGGCGGCAAGGCGGCCTCAAATGCATTCAAGCCTGACCGCCGCTTAAGGGCGCGAGAGCCAAAGGTCACCGCCATTGCCGCAATCGCCGCCATTGTAATCGCTGCATAAGCCCCAACCGCGACAACAATATGCACTGCGAACCAAGGGCCATGCGGCGCAATGACATGATCCTGGATGTTCCCAAGACTGATCAACCATGCCAAGGCGATGACCAAGCAGGCATAGGGCGACAGGATTACAAACACACCGCCACAATCCCTCCAGATCCATCGAAAGCAGATGCCGGCAAGCGCAAGTGTCGCCAGAATGGAGACCCGGAGCGCTGTGGTCAGGTCGCTATGCCATCCACCCATCATGGACAGCGCGATTCCGAGGACCGCGATAATCGCAATGCCTCCCATCAGCGTTGCCGGACCAATGGGCAAACGCCGTCCCATGCTTTGGGCAAAAATCGCGGCCAAGGCACCAAGCATAGCGATATCGATTAGGGGCGACGGAAAGGTCATGGCGCGTTATACACGGACCAGCCCCCGGGAAAAAACCCGGATTTCGATCCGCAGAGGCATAAATGTCGAATGAAATGTCTAGTGATGGCTCTTTAGTCGCAGAAAAATTTGGCGCAAAAGAGTTTGGCGCAGAAAAGTTAGGCGCAGAAGAAAACGCAAAGCCGTCTGTCGCCGCCCTGATCGTCGCAGCGGGCACAGGTAGCCGCGTCGGCGACGGCATCCCAAAGCAATACCGACCGGTCGGGGGCATTCCCTTGCTGCGACGTACCGTCAGTCAATTTTCCAGTTGCCCGACGATTTCCGACATTCTTGTCGTTATCGGTGAAGGCCAGGATACCTTGGCGGACGCGGCCCTGTTAGGCCTAGATAAAGTCGCTACAACGCCAGGGGGAGAAAGCAGACAGGCCTCCGTCCGGGCCGGTTTGGAAGCGCTTTCGAGCAAGGAAAGCGAACCGGCAATTGTCTTGATCCATGATGCCGCCCGGCCCTTCGCCTCAGTATCCTTGATCGAGAATGTGGCAAAGACGGCCGGTCGTGTCGGCGGCGCTGTACCAGTTCTGAAAGTGATGGATGCGTTGTTATGTGAAGAGCATGATGGCTCCCTCTCCACAGGGCCGGAGCGCAGCCAGATTCGCCGAGCACAGACGCCGCAAGGCTTTCGGTTCCCCGAGATCCTTGCCGCACATCGCACTGCATCCTCCAAAACCTCTGCCCTGGATGATACGGAAATAGCGTCATCTGCCGGCATGACTGTCGCGGCCGTTTCTGGAGAAGAGCAAAACTTCAAAATCACTGAACCCGGCGATTTCGCCCGTGCGGAGGCCTATCTCGCCATGCAAAGAGAAATCCGGATCGGCTTTGGCTATGATGTGCACCGTTTTCAGGACGGTACCGCCGTGCGGCTCTGCGGTGTCGACATACCGCATGACAGGAGCCTGGCAGGCCACAGCGATGCCGATGTCGCCCTGCATGCCGCGACCGATGCGATTCTGGGCGCCATCGCTGCAGGAGACATTGGCTCCCACTTCCCGCCGAGTGATCAACGCTGGGCTGGTGCGGACAGCGCGCGCTTCTTGGAGCATGCCTCCGCGCAGGTGACTGAGAAGGATGGAAGCATCCAGCATCTGGACATCACCGTGATTTGTGAACGGCCAAAGATCGGGCCCCATCGAGACGCGATGCGGAAACGGGTAGCAGAAATCTTAAACCTCTCCCCAGGACGGATCAGCGTAAAAGCAACGACGACCGAGAAGCTTGGATTCACGGGGCGCGGAGAAGGCATCGCTGCAGAAGCGGTTGCGACGGTCAGCCTGCCAACGGATCGAGGATAGAAGGAAGTTGATGAGCCACGATGACTGACAGTCCGAAACGAATTCGCCCATCGCTATCGAACCCCTGGGTACTGCTCGCCACATGGTTTGGCTCTGGCTATCTGCGACCCGGCCCCGGCACTTGGGGCACGGCCGCAGCCCTGCCCTTCGCCTGGCTCATGGCGACCTATTCAGGCGCTTGGAGCCTGCATGTTTTGATCGCGGCCACAGTTGTCGTCTTCGCGATTGGCACTGTGGCGGCAGATCGGTTCGATGCACTATCCGGCGGCCATGATGCGTCCGAAATCGTCGTGGACGAGGTCGCCGGCATCTGGCTGACCCTCGCCTTCTTTCCGCCAACAATTGAAATCTATGCGTTGGGCTTCCTGTTGTTCCGGGTCTTTGATATTGTGAAGCCCTGGCCAATCCGTTGGGTCGACCGGCATGTCGGCGGCGGTTTGGGTGTGATGGTTGACGATATCTTGGCAGCGATCCCTGCCGCCTTGCTCCTGTTTGCCGCACAAAGGTGGGTTTTGTGACGGACACTTTAGTGCCAATTGAAATAGAAGAACTGGCCGCCATGCTGCTGGAGCAGCTCCGCAAACAGGGACGTATGGTGTCCACTGCGGAGAGCTGCACAGGCGGGCTGATCGCTGGGGCGCTTACGGCAGTAGCCGGATCATCGGACGTCGTTGAAAGGGGCTTTGTCACCTATTCGAACGAAGCGAAGGCAGAAATGCTAGACGTGCCACCGCATCTGATCGTTCAACACGGGGCGGTCAGCGCCCCCGTGGCCGATGCCATGGCCCGGGGCGCCCTGGCCAAATCACAGGCTCAATTATCGATCTCTGTCACCGGTGTTGCCGGCCCTGGACAGTCAGAAAACAAGCCCGCAGGTTTAGTCTTTATCGGTGTGGCTGTCGTTTGCAATGGCGCCCCGGAGATTACCGTCGAAGAGCACCGTTTTCCTGGCGACCGCCGGGACGTGCGTCTTGCCACCGTTCAGGCTGCCATAACACTGGCGCTCAGGATGGCGGAGACTCATCCTCCTCATCCATGACGATCTCGAAATCCGGTGTGGGCGCATCATCATTTTCTTCTGCGCCTCCCCCTGTTTCCTGTGCCGCCGTTTGGGGTGGGGTATCGTCCGTAGCGGACATCTGATCGACCTCCGCCTGCGCCTCATCAGATTGTTCCCAAGCGCCCAGTTCAGGATCGACATCATCCGGCGAAGGGTCGGGCTCAGATGTGAGTTCATGCTCTTCACCAATGAAAGCCAGTAAATCCCGCATCGGATGCCCATCGCGGGAGCCGGCCTTTTCCACACATTCATCCCAACTCCCGAGAAGGTCGAATAACGCGCGAGGATGCTCCAGGGGGTCCGTCGGCTCCGCCGTCAAACGCGCGATGGCATGATCCGTCGGCAGAGAATGCGGGCTCGTCACCGGGTTCGGCGAAAATAGGAGCCTGTCACCATAGAGAGCCAGAGCTGCCAGTAAAATTCCGGCGATCTCCGCCAATCCGCCCCGCCCGTTGATCGACAACGCCGCCTGGTCGAACAAGACACGACGCGCCGCGCCGGTTACCAATACGCCAAGACAAGGTTCCGTGACCTCCCCCGCCATATTCGGCACAAGGTGAACGAAAAACTGAATCTGATCCGGCTTCAACAAGCTGCTTCGATCCAAGAGTTCCAGAATGCGTTGGCTCGTCCGAAGGGATTCCCGACCGGAAGGCCGCTGACGCGCGGATAGCCGGACGACATCCGACCCACCTTCACTCTCACATTCGATGCCGGCAGCAAACAGCGCGCGTTCGATGGCGTCCAAGGTGCTCGCCCTCGGGTCCGCCACACCGCGCTCAATGTTATTCAATGTCGCAAGCGATATCCCCGCCGCAGCGGCAAGCTCGCTCTGCTTGGCATTGATCATCGCCCGTGCTGCCCGAATTTGCGCACTGGTCAACATGCCAACCACAAAATAGCTGAGATAGGGTCGATATTAGGCATGACACTTAGTTAAGCCGAACTCGCAACGAGAGTCACGCAGACTTTCAGCAAAAATTAGGTTCCAGACCTAAATTTTTATTGGGCGTCTTACCCACCTGATGATTTTGACTGCAATCGAAGTAATATCAGGAATGCGGAGAGGGAAGTCCCGTTTCCGACTGCCCATAAAGCGCCTTCGCCCGGGTTTCGAAGGCGGCCACCATGCGCCGAACGGCTTCTGTAAAGACGACGCCCATCAAATGTTCGAGCAGACGAGAACGAAATTCAAAGTCAACGTGGAAGTCGACAATGCACCCCGTCGGATCATCTTTAAAAGACCATTTATTTTCCAAATACTTAAAAGGCCCATCCTCATACATCACTTTAATCAAACCGTTCTCTCGATCAAGCATGACCCGGCTCGTGAATTTTTCCGTTATCCCTTTGAAACCAATGACGAGGTCCGCAATAAGCAAGGTCTCCTCATGATGTTTGATCCGCGCTGCCCGGCACCATGGCAAAAATTCAGGATATCGCCCGACATCCGCGACAAGATCAAACACCTGCTCCGCCCGGTACGGCAGGTGACGGGACTCATTATGTTTGGGCATCGAGCATGCAGTCCATTGAAGGTGTTAAGCGCCGGACGCTTTCGCAAGCGCTTCCTGGCGGGCTTCACGAAGCCGCCTGAAGTCATCGCCCGCATGATAGGAGGATCGGGTCAAAGGTGAGCTGGAGACCATCAGGAACCCTTTAGCCCGGGCGACAGACGCATAGCTATCAAACTCATCGGGGGTGACAAAGCGATCAATGGCAGCGTGTTTAGGTGTTGGCTGCAGATATTGTCCGATTGTCAGGAAGTCTACATCGGCTGCGCGATAGTCATCCATAACTTGCTGGACTTCAATCTTGCTCTCCCCCAAGCCAACCATAAGGCCAGACTTCGTGAAGATCGTCGGATCTAATCGCTTCACCTCATTCAGGAGTGCCAGTGATGTGAAATACCGGGCGCCCGGCCGAATGGTTGGATAGAGCCGCGGAACCGTCTCCAGATTATGATTAAAGACATCCGGGCGGGCGGCGACCACGACTTCCAAAGCACCAGGCTTGTCTTTGAAATCAGGGGTCAGGATTTCAATCGTCGTATTCGGGCAACGCTCGCGGATTGCGGTGATTGTCTGCGCGAAGTGGTCGGCGCCCCCATCCGGGACGTCATCCCTATCCACAGACGTAATCACGACATGTTCAAGACCAAGCTTTTCTGTCGCATCTGCAACGCGATAAGGCTCGAACGCATCGAGACTGTCAGGTTTTCCGGTCGCGACATTGCAGAACGCACAAGCGCGGGTGCAGATTTCCCCCATGATCATGAAGGTCGCGTGTTTCTTCGCCCAGCATTCCCCGATATTGGGGCAGCCGGCCTCCTCACACACGGTCGTTAGCTTATGTTCGCGTACGATACTTCGCGTCGATTGGTATTCTTTGGAGACTGGCGCTTTAACCCGAATCCATTTGGGTTTGCGCTGGATCGGGTTATCCGGTCGATTTCGCTTTTCCGGATGGCGGAAGGGTCTGGTTTCAATCTCGCTCATGCGCCAATCCTATCAACGTTACGGGGCAACATCACACAAGGGACCGAAGCCTGCAATTCAGGCTGTCCTTGGTTCTCGCAAGTTGGAAATATAGCGTCTTGGTTTCGGCGATCTAGGGGTTGCGTATGGTCAATGAGTTGTACCCGGCCGCACCCGTCGATTTCAGGTGCTTGGTAACGGCTTTGACCATCTTCGAAATTTCGCCACGATCGTGCGCTGGATCTGACGGGTCGAGTGTCAGATCGGTCACAAGAATCATCAAATAGCGCCAACTGCCGCCGTCGAATTCGAGCTCCCGTCGAATTTCCACGACATGTGGATGCACGGCATCCGGTGACGTCATCATTTTTCCTTCCACAGACCGTCCCCCTAATAACTACATACTGAAGGGACATATGGGGTCGGTCAAGTGAAGCGCAATATTTTAAAATTTCGCTAAAATACATTCTATATTTTCCTAAATTACATATGGATTACTTTGCCATACGCATCCAGGACAGACTCATGCATCATCTCGCTGAGGGTCGGATGCGGGAAGACCGTGTGCATGAGGTCTTCTTCCGTCGTCTCCAAAGTCTTCGCGATACAGTACCCCTGAATCAGCTCCGTCACTTCGGCCCCAATCATATGGGCACCAAGCAATTCCCCAGTTTTCGCATCAAACACCGTCTTGATCAGCCCCTCCGGCTCACCAAGGGCAATCGCCTTACCGTTGCCGATAAAGCTGAAGCGGCCAACCTTGATGTCATAACCCGCCTCTTTCGCCTTCGCCTCAGTCAGCCCCACGGAGGCAACCTGCGGGTGACAATAGGTGCACCCAGGGATACGGCTGGTATCAAGCGGGTGAACGCCTTTCAAACCGGCGATCTTTTCCACACAGATCACGCCCTCATGCTCCGCCTTGTGGGCGAGCCACGGTGCGCCGGTTAAATCTCCGATCGCATAGACGCCCGGTTCATCCGTCTCCGACCACTGATTGGTCACGACATGGGTCCGGTCGACCTTGATCTTCGTGCCTTCCAAACCGATATTTTCCACATTGCCGACAATGCCAACGGCAGAGATCACACGATCAACTTCGATTTCCTCAGTTTTCCCTTTTTTCTCAACAACACAGATCACTGTGTTCGCGCCACGCTTTAATTCTTTAACTGTGGCACCCTCCAGAATCTTCATGCCTTGTTTCTCAAAGGACTTCTTGGCGAGTTTAGAGATTTCCTCGTCTTCCACCGGCAAGACGCGCGGCAAAACTTCAACGACCGTCGTTTCTGCGCCAAGCGTATTAAAGAAGGAGGCGAACTCGATCCCAATAGCGCCGGAGCCAATAACCAGAAGCCGCTTGGGCATCGTGTTGGGGACAAGCGCATCCTTATAGGTCCAAACCAGCTTCCCATCGCCTTCAAGACCCGGAAGCTCCCGTGCCCGGGCGCCCGTCGCCAGGATCACATGCTTGCCAGTGAGTGTGGCGACCTCCTTGCCGTCTTTTTCGACCTTCACCTTGCGCGCGCCCTTGGAGCCACCGGCCAGAGCACCCCAACCGTCAAAGACGGTCACCTTATTTTTCTTCAGCAGATGACCAACGCCGGCGTTGAGTTGCTTTGAAACCCCGCGCGACCGCTTCACGACCGCTTCCAAATCGAAGCTGGGCTTTTCGCAGGACAGACCATAGTCCGCCGCATGCTTCATATAGTGAAACACCTCTGCAGAACGCAGCAGGGCCTTGGTCGGGATACAGCCCCAGTTCAGGCAGATCCCGCCCAAATGCTTGGCTTCCACAACCGCGGTTTTCAGACCCAGTTGCGCGGCCCGGATCGCGGTCACATAGC
>SPJK01040212.1_pt1 | contig 29283 bp, 30 predicted proteins | sample 3741771 | NCBI WGS metagenome assembly SPJK01 (sample SAMN10925997, study PRJNA522277) | cold seep metagenome | isolation source: Elba SIP-enriched marine methane seep metagenome, extraction at timepoint T2 | place: Italy: coast of Elba, Mediterranean Sea
CCCAAGCCAATGCCAGCGCCGGTTGGTGCGCGATGATCGGTGCGACCACCGCGATGAACGCGGCCTATATGGCGCCGGAATATGCTCAGGAAGTGTACTCTGATCCGCTGACCATTACGGGCGGCGTGTTTGCACCCATGGGCAAAGCGGTTGTCGACGGTGACGATTTTATCGTGAGCGGTCGCTGGCAATGGGGCTCTGGATCAGCCAATTGCACCTGGCTTTGCGGCGGCGCGATGGTCATCGAAGACGGTGAAATGCGGTTATTGCCGAGCGGACGCCCGGACGCCCGGATGATGATCTTTCCAGCCGACCAGGTTGAATTGATCGACACCTGGCAGGTCATGGGCCTGAAAGGCACCGGATCCGGCGACATCGCTGTGACCAATGTGCGGGTTCCGAAAGGACGGTCGGTCAGCCTGGTGGTTGACAAGCCTCAGGTCGACGGCGCGCTGTTTAAGTTTCCAGCCTTCGGGCTATTGAGCCTCGGTGTCGCGGCCACGGCGCTCGGAAATGCGCGAGGAACATTGAACGCCTTTGCGGATCTTGCCGGTGCGAAGAAGAACCAGGGATCATCGAAGACCCTGAGCGAACGGGTCAATATTCAGGCCGAGATGGCGAAAATGACCGCCGCGTTTCGCGCCGCGCGTGCCTATCTGCATGATGAAATCGATCTGACCTGGGAGGTTGCGCAATCGAGCGATGATATTCCCGTCGAACGCCGGGCGGCCCTGCGCATGGCCTGCACACATATGGTGCGCACGGGCGCGGATATCAGCCGCAATTGTTATGATCTGGGCGGCGGTGCCGCGCTGTTTCAATCGAGTGATCTTCAGCGGCGATTCCGCGATGCTCACGCGATGACGCAGCACATCGTGACGGCGCCAGGGACGTGGGAGCTGACAGGGCGGTTACTCTTCGGTCTGCCAACCGATGCGAGCATGGTTTAAGGCTATTCAGCCTCAGCGGCGACTTCGTCTGTGCCGCGAGCGAGCGTCTTCATGACACCATCAGCTTCTTCGGCCGCATCAGCGGGCGCGTCCTTCTTGCGCGAATAGCTACGGCGGCGTTTTGGCTTTTCACCGTCATCGGCAGACGCTTCGACAGCTTCAGGTGTATCCGAAGGTTCTGCATCAGCGCTGTTGTCTTCGCGCGGTTTGCGGCTTCGGCGGCGCGGTTTTTCGTCTTCGCTTGAGGCTTCAGCTTTGGCGTTTTCGCCTTCATCTGTTGAAGACTCTCCGCTGGCTTCGGTTTGCGCGGCGCGCTCCGCATCGCGCTGAGCGCGTTCTTCAGCCCGGGCCGCATCGCGCGCTTCGCGTTCGACGCGCGCTTCTTCTTTCTGCTTCTCGAAGACTGCGACGATGCGCGCATAATGTTCGGCGTGCTGAAAGAGTGCTTCTGCTTTTACGCGGTCGCCGGATGTATGGGCGTCGCGGGCATATTGCAGATACTTGTCGAGGATTTGCTGAGCCGACCCGCGAATGCGCACGTCTGGTCCATTGCTTTCATAGTGGCGGTTTGGGTTCGGGTTATTGTTGTTATTATTTCCACCCGAGCGGCGACGGCGCTTGCGCTGCATGGCCATAGGCAATTCCTGATCTTTAAAAGTCCGCTAAACGGACGGTTTCTTCGCGCGTATTGGCTCTTTTCTAAACTGTCGCGCTAACTCAAGGCCGGACAGGTTAGCCCCCTGGTCACTGGCCTTGATTGTTACGTAGCGTGACATTTTGGATTCGCCAAGAGGGTATCTGCTAAGTTTTTGTCGCCGCGATGGCGCGGTCATTCCCGCCGAGATCTTGTGCATGCTGCAGATCCGCAAACCCTACCGTCTCGAGCAACGCTACCGCTTCCGCTTTCTGATCATAGCCGATCTCAAGAACCAGTTTAGCGCCCTGCTTCATACTGTCGGCGGCGAGCCTGATAATTTCGCGATACGCGGTCAAGCCATCGCCGCCGCCATCGAGTGCATCGCGGGGATCATGATCCCTGACTTCAGGTTCAAGCTCCGCGATGACATGGCTGCGAATATAGGGCGGGTTGGATATGATCAGATCACACGTGCTCCAATCTGGCCAGTCGGCCCACGACCCACGGAAAATCTGTGTTCGATCCGAAAGAGACAAGGCTTCGAAATTCTCCGCTGCGAGGTCTACTGCGTCGGCGCTCGCTTCGACAGCGATGCCTTTCGATTTGGGGCGCTGGTCCAGCACCGCAGCCAGCAAAGCCCCCGTACCTGTGCCGAGATCAGCGATTGTCCAGTTTGCGTCCGCGGGTACATAACTCAGCGCCAAATCGACCACGCATTCGCTGTCAGGCCGCGGGATCAGGGCCCGGTGGTCAGATTTCAAGGTCAGACCAAAAAAAGCCGCGGACCCGGAAAGATGCGCAAACGGCATTCTTTGCGCGCGTTTTCGGATCAAGGCTTCAAACTCGGCAAGCGAATCGGCAGGCGGCTTATCCTTCTCACGCGCGATCAGCTCGGCGGTTGATAATCCGGAGGCTAGGCGCAGGAGCTGGCGCGCTTCGCGCACCGGGTCATCGATCCCGGCCTGTCGTAAGTCCAAGGCGCCGGATCGGATCAGTTCGGCGTAGGTTGACCTGCTCACTCGTCTTCCATGGCAGCGAGCCGACGCGCCTGATCTTCCGTCATCAGGGCCTCAACCACGTCTTCCAGCTTGTCGCCAGCGATGATCTTGTCGAGCGCGTATAGCGTCAGACCAATGCGATGATCGGTGACGCGGTTTTCGGGATAATTATAGGTTCGGATCTTTTCCGAGCGATCACCTGACCCGACTTGCGAGGCGCGCGCTTCGGCCCGTTCGGCGTCGCGTTCCTGTTTTTCTTTTTCGTAGATCCGGATTTTCAATTGCTGCATCGCTTTATCGCGATTGACGTGCTGGGATTTTTCCGAGCTGGTCGCAACAATACCGGTCGGCAAGTGTGTGATCCGTACCGCAGAATCGGTGGTGTTCACGTGCTGGCCGCCAGAGCCAGAGGCGCGCATCGTGTCGATTCGGATATCCTCAGTGCGAATTTCGATCTGGACATCTTCAGGCGCAGGCAAAACGGCAACAGAGGCCGCCGATGTGTGCACCCGGCCTTGCGTTTCTGTTGCAGGCACGCGCTGAACCCGGTGCACACCGGATTCCCATTTCAGGCGGCCATAAACACCCTCACCTTCGACATTCGCTATGATTTCCTTATAGCCGCCGACATCTCCTTCGGACGCGCTTTGCAGGTCAATCTTCCAGCCTTGTAGCTGCGCGTATCTCGAGTACATGCGGAACAGGTCGCCGGCGAACAACGCGGCTTCATCTCCGCCGGTTCCGGCGCGGACTTCGAGGACGATATTCGCCTTGTCGTCGGCATCCTTGGGCAGCAACAAGAGTTGCATATCGTTCTCGGCATCCGGGATGCGGGATTTGAGATCATTGATCTCTTCTTGCGCAAGCTCGACCATATCAGGATCGTCGCCTTTGGCCATGGCCTCGGCTTCGCTCAATCCATCTCTCATCGCGATCAATTCGCGGGCCGCTTCGACGACGGGTTTCAGCTCAGCATGTTCTCGTGACAGCGCAACGATTTCATCGCTTTCCGTCGTCGCGCCCATGCGGGCTTCGACTTCGTCAAAACGCTCAATAACCTGTTCGAGGCGGGACTGAGGGATGGTAGCCATGCCCCGCCTCTAAACCGGATTGGGTCCTACAGGAAGACCCGAATAACTTCCTTCACGATCATCGCGATTAGGACAATTGACGCCAATGCAAAGACGATAAAGCGCTGCATGACCTTCGGCGATAGGATCTGCACCAGCGAGTGCAAAACGCGGATCCCGACATAGCCATAGGCGAGCTTCAGCATCAGCCCATCAGCGCCGCCTGTCAGCGCCGCAAAGAACATCAAGGCATAGAAGATGGTGGGTTGTTCGTGCAGGTGATTGTAATTGTCTGCGACAGAGCGAACATTGGCAGGCAATTTGTCGCCATAGGTGCCCGGATGACGCGCATCATCAGGATTGACCTTCGCTTTCTGCATCGCCGGAATGCGGGTCAAATACATCCATAGCCACAGCACCGCCGTCCACAGCACCAGGATTAGAACCGGTGTCAGAAACGACTGTAGTCCGGCACCATGCGCGTCCATAACAGCTGAAATCATCGCGTTCGGATCGAGATTTTCGTTTTCCACTTTAGCCTCCCGTTTGGTCTTTATCCGGACAGGCTAGGCGTCATCGGGCTGATTGCAAAGTCGTGTCGTTACGCGAAGGCGTATCGAAATGCGCCTGCATGAAGGCTGTAAACGCATCGATATCCTCTGAAACGACGCTATGGCCACCAATGCGGAGCCAGTAACTGATCTCGGCGAAGGGATCGAAAGCGCGCATATTCGCGTCGTCTGGTAGGCCGCCGACGCCGCGCGCTTCATAGATTAGGTCCGCAGCCTGTGCGAGGCGATAGGACGAATTCGGATCTGACCAGACATCACGTCGACCATTGCCCAGAAAAATCGGCTTTGGCGCCGATAGAGCGAGCAGGAAGTGCTGATCCAATGTCAGCTGATACCCCTGTTCCAGATCCGTTCCGAGATTCGGGCGCAGCCAATGTGGGTAGGATTTTGCCATCCGGTCGAGACGTTCGCCGGTTCTCGATCGTGAGGAAGACGCGCCGCCAAATCCGGATTGGTGAGCAATCGCCGCAGCGATCTGGTCTGACCAGCCTGACGCCATCAATGCGGACTTGCCATAACGCGAATGCCCCATCGCTGCGATGGCATTGCCCTGAATGCGCGGATCAGCGGCGAACACGTCCGCAGCCGCGTGAAACCCGAACGCCCAGGACATCAAGGCGCTGGTCGGCTGGGGTCCGGGCGCAAGTTCTGACATAACGGTTTGCGCAGGCCCATTTGTGTCTGGAACGAAGCTCCAGCCCGAAAAACTCGCATAGGCGAGGCCAGCGTCGAAGTAACGCTCGATCGGAGCATACGCGATATAGGTGCCGAATATATTGGTGGCGATGAACCCGACTGCACCGGTCATGCGGGTGCCGTCGCAGACCGCGCCGCCATAGTCAGTCACCGGGTCATTGGGAAAAACCGAACAATTATCTGAGAAGGTCTGACTGATTATCAGCGGTACCGGCGCCGTCCTGGCCTGGTTCGGATACGCAATCACGACCGGAAAGCTGCGAGCTGTGTCGCCTTCGCCAATCGTCAGTGTGATTTCCTCCAGCGTGCCACGGCCATCGAGATAGTTGGCATCGATGACGCGCGGGCTCGTTGCCGAAATCGGCAGATTGGCCGGCCAGGGGCCGAACAGTTCGTTCTCCAGCGTCGCGCGGGTTTCGACATCGTCGAAGGGTAATAAAAGCTCTGGCGTCAGTTGCGGCTTATTGTCGGTTTCCAGGCTGGCATAGTTCAGGCCGAGCATCGTGCAGGCCGACATGCCAGCGATGATGATGCCTGCGAGTATCAGGCGAAATGCCCATTTTACAATTTGTCCAAACAGGAACATTCGTGTCGCCTCCGCGCGTTGATCGTTATCGATTAACGGCGAAGCCAGCGATAGCAAGTTTAGATTTGCCGGTGCGCTTCACGTCTCCGCGAGCCTATTCGGCGGCGACAGTTTCCGCGTCGCGTTGTGCTTTCAGCCGCTGCGCCTTGGCTTCGACTTGCTCGACAATGTGTTCAACCATGTCAGCATTAGAAAGCTTATGGTCAGGCCGACCGGAGACATACATCATCCCGCTTTCCTTGCCACCGCCGGTAAAGCCGAGATCGGTCATCGCCGCTTCGCCCGGGCCGTTCACGACACAGCCGATGATCGAAAGCGTGATCGGTTCGGCGATATGGGCGAGGCGCTCTTCGAGCGTCTGTACGGTTGAGATGACATCGAAGCCCTGCCGCGAACAGCTGGGGCAGGAAATGATGTTTACGCCGCGCGTTCGCAGCCCCAGTGATTTCAGCATATCGAAGCCAACTTTGACCTCTTCTACCGGATCATCGGACAGTGAAACACGAATTGTGTCGCCAATCCCCATCCAGAGCAGGTTGCCCATGCCGATGGAGGATTTCACCGTGCCAATACGACGGCCGCCAGCTTCCGTGATGCCGAGATGCAGAGGCGCATCAGTGGCCTCGGCGAGCTGCTGATAGGCCGAGACCGCCAGGAACATATCCGAGGCTTTGACGCTGATCTTATAGTCGTGAAAGCCGAGATCATCGAGAATGCGGGCATGATCCAGCGCGCTTTCAACCATCGCATCAGGACAAGGCTCACCGTATTTTTCCAGCAAGTGTTTTTCCAGCGATCCGCCATTCACACCGATACGAATGGAACAGCCATTGTTGCGCGCGGCGTTGACGACTTCTTTGACCCGCTCCGGAGACCCGATATTTCCCGGATTGATTCGCAGACAGGCGGCGCCCGCCTCGGCCGCTTCGATGCCGCGTTTATAGTGAAAGTGGATATCCGCCACCAGTGGCACTGGCGATGCCTTGGCAATGTCGCGCAAGCCTTTGGTGGAGTCTTCGTCCGGGCAAGAGACGCGAACAATATCGGCGCCAGCGTCGGCGGCGCGCTCAATTTGTGCCAGCGTCGCGGCGACGTCTGGGGTTGGCGTATTCGTCATCGTCTGCACGCTGATCGGCGCGTCGCCGCCGACCAGAACCGAGCCGACTGCGATCTGGCGCGATTTCCGGCGTTCTATATTACGCCACGGACGGATCGGATTGTGCGTCATGAGCGGCCTTTCTGAGCCAGTCTTACCGGCCCATGTGGCCCTAGAATGCGGCGAGGTAAAGGCCTCGCATTGCCGCAGATTTCGATCAAATTTCATCGATCGCGTGAACCGAACAGAAAACACGATCTGCTAGGAGGCATATCTGGACGAGTCTCATCAAGTGGAGCGTGCGATGCGCGATTTGCCAATTCCCGGAATGTTTGCCCCCCGCTGGAACAAGCGGTTGGACTCGTTTGCGGCCGACAAGCGCGGCATTGCAGCGGTTGAATTCGCCTTGATTGCCGTGCCGTTCTTTTTCCTGATTTTCGGGCTGTTGGAAGTCTGCGTGATCTTCATCATGGCCTCTGTGCTGGAGCATGGCGCCAGTGAAGCGTCTCGGGCGATCCGTACCGGACAATTCCAGCAAGGCGGCTTTGGCCAACTCGCGTTTAAGAATGCGGTGTGCGCCGAATTGTTCGATTTGATGAGCTGCGACGACAAGTTGAGCCTGGATGTTAAGACATTTGGCAGCTTTGCTGGGACAAATAATCCGTCACCGATCGATCCTGATACAGGCGATCTGGATGATTCAGGTTTTGCGTTCAGCCCGGGCGCTCAGAACGAGATTGTTGTGATCCGGGTGTTTTACGAGTGGGACCTGATGATCCCGCTGATGAGTAAGCCATTGGCAAATATGAGCGGCGATCGCCGTTTGTTGCAGGCGACCGTCGCGTTTCGCAACGAGCCATTTGGCAATTCGAGCGCGTCAGCGACGCCATAGGGGATTTTGATATGCGTGTCAGACCATTCACCAAACTTCGTCGCTTTGTGCGTGACGATTCAGGTATTTCAGCGGTTGAGTTCGCGCTGATCGCGCCGCTCATGGCGATGATCTATTTTGGGTGTATTGAGCTGTCTCTGATGATGACGCTGGACCGTAAAGTCACCGGCGCGACAGCTGCACTTGGCGATCTCACATCGCGCTCGTCAACCGTCAGCAATGCCGAGCTTACAGATATTTTCGAAGCCACGCGCATGGTCATGCAGCCAAATGACATGACCGGATCGCGGATGCGTATTTCCAGCCTCTATGAAGAGAGTGGAGCGGTCAAAGTTGCGTGGAGCGATGGCTGTAATCTGACGCCATATGCGACCGACCAGGTGATGACGATCCCGAACAATCTGATCCCAACCGATGGTACGATTATCATGGCTGAGATCGAGTATGATTACGTTTCCGGCATCGGCTATTTCTTCTCAACCTCGAAGACCCTGTCCGACAAGTTCTATCTGCGCCCTCGCCGCGTCGACTCGATCAGTCGTGATCGCACCGCCGGATCGTTCGCCTGCGCTTACACCGCGCCTTAGGCGGTCACGCTCGCTTTCAAGTGTTCGGGCGTCTTGTCGGCATTGACTGTCATGATGATGGCGAGGCCGGTGACCAGTAAAACCAGCACCGGCGCAAACCCTGCGCGCTGATCTTTGGTCAACCAGGTCACCAATGCGACCGAGCCGGGGCCGAGCCAGACCGTGACGCTGCCGGCCATGGCGTAAAAGCCAAAAAACTCCCCGATCTTCTCCGGCGGCGCAATGTGCAACAGCATGTATCGGCTGGAAGATATGGTCGCCACCAGGAAGATCGTGCCGGGAATCACCGCCAGGACGTAAACCAGATCAGAGAGCGTGCTGAACACGCCGCCTTCCCAGACGGTTTGTCCTGCCGGGATCAGTCCAAACAATAGCGCATCCTTGGTGATCGAAATCTGGAATATGCCGATCAGGATCGCCATGCTCAGTTCAAACATTAGTGCCCGTTTCGGGCCGAGCAGGCGATCGAGTACACCGCCGAAGAACCCGCCAATGACAGCGAACAGCGAGGCAAGGATGCCGTAAATTGCGAGCTGCTGAGCATTCCATGCGAGCACGCCTCCCACATAAACGCCGCCAATTGTCAGCATCGCTGCAATCCCATCGGCATAGATCATCCGACCGACGAGATACCGCATGACATTGGGGTATTGCTGGAACCGGCTCTTCACCCAGTTGATCGGGTTCACGCGGTTTGCCGGATTGCGGAAATCTTTCAGCGCCTGACCCCAGGTGGCGTCTTTCTTGTGCACGTCCGGCATGAGCAGGAAAAACACCAGCATGAAGATCAGCAACCAGAATCCGATTGTCGGAGCGGAGAGGCGAGACACATCAATACCAGTTAAACCGAACGGTGGATTTTGACTGAGCACCGCGACTGCAATCAGCAAGCCCATGCCCGCGGCATTTCCCATCGCGAGTCCGAGACCGGAAACCAGAGGCAAGGCCGAGGGTCGCCCGGCGCCAGGCAGCATCGCATTGTGAAGCAATTCCGAGACCGTGTATGCACAATACCCGATGATCAATAACAGCATCCCAATCGGGACTGCGCCGGGTAAATCCGGGGAAATGAAGCCAAGCAGAATAGACGCCCCTGCAAGCACGCTGAATGTATAGAATATGATCGGTTTCTTGGGCCCTGCATTGTCGACAATGCTTCCGAGAATGGGCGAGACAATCGCCATGATGATGCCGGCAATCGCGATGGTGACGCCAACCAGAGTCTGACCCATCTCACCATTATTGATAACCGAGTTGGCGAAGTAAGGCGTGAAGATAAAGATCACGACGATGTTGTAATAGGGATTGCGCGCCCACTCGAAAGACGCCCAACCGACCCCCTTCTTGCCGAATGGCCCGCCGGTGATTTGCTCCGCTGTGTCATCGCTAGCACTGGTGCTCAGATCAGCCATATCGAATTCTCCCCGAGCGCCCGTGATCAGCGCGGTTTGCGCGACCCTGAAACATTCCGTTTCGAATGAAAAGGCGGACGCTGCGGAGGGGCTCTGCGACATCTATTGCGCTTGACGCAGACGATAGCGAAGATAAAGACGAGCCAGATTGTGTTGGAGGCCATGATGGCAGCAAGCGATTATACACGCGGCGAAATGAATATCGAGGCCCAGAAGGGCATGTATGTTGGAACCATGAAGGCGGGTGCCTGGGGCGCGATCATCACGCTGCTCGGTCTGGCGTATGCGACCTTCACGCTATCGATTGGCATGCCATGGCTGGTCGCTTTGGTGATATGCGCTGGCGCTGGCGTGGTGATTGGTCTCGGCATGGGTTTTGGCGGCGCCTGGGTGGCGACAATTGTCGGCCTGTCAGGACTGGCCCTGTTCATTCAGGTGTTGATCATGTTGTTTCAACTGGCGCTCTAGCCGTCTCAGGCAACCGAATTGAAGCAAGCGGTTGCTGCGGCGGCCGCTTTTTCTTTGACGCCTTCTCTGGCGCGAATCAGTCAAGGCACCTACCTTTGCGCCATGCCGGATAGCGCACCTCTCACTTCGCGGCCTGTGATCCGCCAATTGCCGCCAGATACGGTTAATCGCATTGCGGCGGGCGAAGTGGTCGAGCGTCCCGCTGCCGCAGTGAAAGAGCTTGTCGAAAATGCGCTGGATGCCGGGGCCCGGTCGATCAAGGTGACAATAGAGGCCGGCGGCCTGAAACGCCTGATCGTCGAGGATGATGGCTGTGGCATGAGCGGCGATGACATGTTGCTCGCCCTCGAGCGTCACGCCACGTCGAAACTGCGCCCGGGTGAAGATGGCCGCATCGATCTGCTCAACATCCACACCATGGGCTTTCGCGGCGAGGCCTTGCCGTCAATTGGCTCGGTCAGCCGTATGACGCTGACCTCTCGCGCTGCCGCAGAGGACGCCGCCGAATTGTTTGTCGAGGCCGGACGTATCGAAGGTCCAAAGCCTGCAGCTTTCGCTGGAACAGGTCTGACGGGTACGCGCATCGAAGTCCGCGACCTGTTTCACGCGACCCCCGCGCGCCTTAAATTCATGAAATCCGAGCGCTCAGAAACCATGTCCGTGACCGATACGCTAAAGCGACTCGCCATGGCGCGCGCTGACGTCGCATTTCAGCTCGAAAGCAATGGTCGCAGCGTCTTCCGATATGCGGCCCATCCAGACACGTCAGAGGGTCAGCTGGAGCGACTCGGCGCGATCATGGGACGCGAGTTTCGCGAGAATGCACTCGAAATCGAAGCGGAGCGAGAAGGCGTGCGCCTGTCGGGATTTGCCGGTTTGCCGACGCTCAATCGCGGCAACGCGCAGCGGCAATATCTGTTCGTCAACGGACGCCCGGTGAAGGACCGCATGTTGAACGGCGTGATCCGCGCCGCCTATCAGGATTTTCTCGCCCGTGATCGCCACCCCATGGCCGCCTTATTTGTCGATCTCGATCCTGAATATGTCGACGTCAACGTGCACCCGGCCAAGACCGAAGTCCGGTTTCGCGACGCGGGAAATGTGCGCGGTTTGATTATCGGCGCTCTGCGGCACGCCCTGGCTGCGGCCGGGCACCGTGCCAGCACAACGGTCGCCGCTGCAGCGCTCGGGAAAGCGCAAGCCGAGCCCGTGCAAGCTGATGTGTTCAGACCGAGCACGCTATGGGCGGACCAGACTCAAGGCGGGAGCGCTGCCCGGCCAGCGTTGATACATCCGTCGCGGCCGCCGTCGGCGATTTCGCCCGCTGTGCGTGAACCAGGTTCCGGGGCCTATGATGGCGGTCTGTCGGCCCGGGTCGAGGCGGACGAGGAGACGACGCCCGACGTGGATTTTCCGCTCGGTGTCGCCCGGGCGCAATTGCATGAAACTTATGTGGTTGCCCAAACCGAAGACGGGATCGTCATTGTTGACCAACACGCCGCGCATGAGCGCCTCGTCTATGAAGATATGAAACGCCAGATGGCGGATGGCGGCGTGAAGCGACAAGCTCTGCTGATCCCTGATGTGGTGGAGTTGACCGAGGATGAGGCGTCGCGGATTCTTGAGCGTGTGGATGAGCTTGCCGAACTTGGATTGGAAATCGAACCGTTCGGTCTCGGAGCGGTCTGCGTCCGCTCAACCCCGGCTTTGTTTGGTGAAATGGATGTCGCGGGGCTCGTCCGCGACCTTGCTGATGATTTCGCCGAATATGATGCGGGGCTCGCACTGAAAGAGCGGTTCGAAGAGGTGATGGGTAATATGGCGTGCCGCGGATCGGTTCGTGCCGGACGCCGCCTCAACGCGGAGGAAATGAATGCCTTGCTGCGCCAAATGGAGCGCACGCCGCACTCAGGTCAATGCAATCATGGTCGTCCGACCTATGTTGAATTGAAGCTCGCTGATATTGAACGCTTATTTGGACGGCGTTGAATTCAAAGAATGAAATAAGAGAAAATCAACCTAAACGTGTTTTTATGTTGGAATGGGCAATGCCGCAACTTCTCCTGAAAGCACGAGACATATCAGGTTCTCGGTTGCGTTGATCGCGATCGCCCTGCTCGGTATTCTTGAACTTGTCTTCCTCATCTATGCGTCAGTTCACCAACTGAACCACAATTTCATGCTGATCGAATCGGCCGTGATTTTGAGTTTTACTCTCGGATTGCTTTTCCTGGTTGCGCGCGCGGACAAGAAGGCGGAACAGGCCGAAGCGACGGCGGAAAGCCAGTTGTCGCATCTGGCGGATTTTGCCACGGACTTGTACTGGGAAACGGATCTTGAGGGTCATGTCATCGCGGCGGGGGGGCGTCTGATGAAGAAGATCTTCCCCGACCTCAATCATGTGCTCGGCAAGCATTATATGAGCATCATCAAACTCGACGCGACTGAGCGCGAGAAAATGCTCAATGCGCTGCGCGCGATTAAGCCCTATTCCGACATTCTGTCTGTATTTCATGACCCCGCTGGAGATCGCTATTATGTGTCATTGTCGGCGACGCCGCGGTTCAGCAGCACGGGCGCGGTCATAGGGTATCTCGGCGTCGGGACGAATGTGACGCGCCGGATCGAGGCGCAAGGCCGCCTCAAGCATATGGCCGAGCATGACATGCTGACCGGCCTGGCAAATCGCTACTCATTTCAAAACCGGATCGACGAACAAGTCGCGAAAAGTGCGGACGACGAAAATGTTGCGCTTCTGGCGATCGATCTCGACAATTTCAAATCGGTCAATGACGCGTTTGGGCATCAGACGGGTGATGCTTTGCTCAACATGGTCGCCAAAAGGCTGCGCAAAGTCATTCGCGGGGACGATTGGGCTGCGCGCCTGGGCGGGGATGAGTTCGTCGTCGTCTCACGCGATGTCGCCAACCCCATGGATGCGTGTCTGGTGGCGGCGCGAATTGTTTCAGCTCTGTCTCGTCCGTATCGTATTGGTGGTCTAGAGCTTACAGCGACAGCGTCCGTCGGCGTTGCCTGCGCGCCGCTTCACGCCGAATCGACACAAGCGCTGCTCAAATGTGCAGATCTGGCTTTGTACGAAGCAAAAGGCGGTGGTCGAAGCTGTTACCGCCTGTTCCAGTCGCCTTCCACGAACCCCACCGCAATGAACTAAAGACTGGAGCGTAGCATCCAGGCCGTTTTGTCGCCGATGGTCGCTCGCTGTGTCATCAAATCGGCTGTGACGTCATCACCGGAGTCGGTAGCGATCTGAATACCGTCGCGCGCGGCTCTGGCGACGGCTTCGTGGCCTCGGGCAAGGTTGGCGACCATGGTTTCAGCATTCGGCACCGATTGATCCACCTCGATCGATGCGTCGGCCATCATCTCTGAAGAAGACCCCGGCGCGAAATGCCCGAGGGCCCGGATCCGTTCAGCCAACTCGTCCAATGCCGCCCATAGCTCTGTATATTGCGTCATGAAGACCTCGTGCAGGGACTGAAAGCGCGGGCCGGTGACGTTCCAGTGATAACCGTGCGTTTTGATGTAAAGCGCATAGGTTTCGCCCAGCAACCGCTTCAGCGCTGCCGCAGATTTCGTACGATCCGTTTCAGAAATTCCGATCTCAACATTCATTTGTCTCATCCTCGTTTGCTCAGGATAAGGTGGGGATTGCGAGACCTGAGCGCCAATTGATAATTAGGCTGACAGGTATAGAGAGAATCTATGTCGTGCGGCTATTTCAGACTGGCACAGAATTTTTGAATACGCGCCATGGCTTCGGTCAGCGCTTCGGTCGATGTCGCGTAGGAGATGCGAAACGCGGGTGACAGCCCGAATGCTTCGCCCATCACGACAGCGACTTTTTCTTGCTCCAGCAATTCAGAGGCAAAGTCCGCATCAGTGTCGATCCGTTTCCCGGATGGGGCGGTCTTTCCGATCGCTCCGGCGCACGATGGATAGACATAGAACGCGCCCTCCGGCGTCCCACAGGTCAGACCGTCTGCCTTGTTCAGCTCCGCCACGACCATATCACGCCGCGCCTTGAACTGAGCGTTGCGTTCACGAAGGAAATCGTGGCTGCCATTCAGCGCGGCAATCGCTGCGTATTGCGAGATTGAGCTTGGGTTCGACGTTGTCTGGCTGATGACTTTGCGCATTGTCTTGATCAGGTCAGCAGGACCGGCGGCATAGCCGATCCGCCAGCCGGTCATTGCGTAGGCCTTGGAAACGCCGTTCATGGTCAGCGTGCGGTCATACAATCCGGGTTCCACTTGAGCGATCGTCTTGTACTCGAACCCGTCATAAACCAGATGCTCATACATATCGTCCGTCAGGATCCAAACTTGTGGGTGGCGCAGCAGAACTTCGGCAAGTGCTTTCAACTCAGCTTCTGTATAGGCCGCTCCGGTCGGATTGGACGGTGAGTTCAGGATCAACCATTTAGTGTTTGATGTGATCGCATCCTCAAGTGCTTCTGGTGTCAGCTTGTATTGCGCATTTGGTCCGCAGGAAACGATCACCGGGGTGCCGCCGCACAGTTTGACCATTTCCGGATAACTCACCCAATACGGTGCCGGGATTACAACTTCGTCACCTTCGTTCAGCGTCGAAACAAGCGCGTTGAAAATGACCGGCTTTCCGCCCGGCGCGACGTGAATCTGCGCGGGCGTATAGTCGAGATCATTGTCGCGCTTGAACTTGGCGCAAATCGCCTGTTTCAGCGCCGGCAGTCCGTCGGCGGGTGTGTATTTAGTCATACCGGCCTGAATAGCTTCGATCGCAGCCTGCTTGATGTGGTCCGGTGTATCGAAATCCGGCTCGCCCGCGCCGAGGCCAATGACATTCTCTCCAGCGGCGCGTAATTCGGCGGCTTTCGTCGTCACCGCAATGGTTGCAGACGGGGCAACCCGATTGACGGCGTCACTGAGGAAAAGTTGGCTGGACATGACGTGGATCTCCATTTTGAAGCCGCCGCTGTACGCCTCAATCACGCTTGGTGCAAGCGGTCGGTAAAAAAACAACGAATGATGAAATTTGATCGATTGAATTAGCGTGGTTTTGACCAAGTCCCGCTAGGGTTGTGAATTCGTTTCATCCATGGCTGGGGGCCGAGGACAATTGCCATGCCGTTTCTGCGTGATGTCAGTTCTGACGTGTATCAAAGAGCCTTCGATCGTTTCACGGTCGAAGTGAAATTCTATATTGGCGAAATGCGCGATTATATCGTCGACCTCAGCGATGCTGAGCGTGGTTTGGCCCTGTGCGGTTTTATTTTGTTCCTGGTCTATCTGATTTTCGCCAGAGCTCGCCGCAAATACAATCCAGGCAGTATCGGTCGGCAATTTGTTGGCGCGATGATTCTGATCGGAATGGTCGTCTTCGCGGGCGATATCCTGTTCGATCACTCACCTGGTGCTTATAGCAATCTGTTCCGGCTCTAGGCTTTCACGACTTTGCCACCTAAATTGGGCGAATGCCCGATTCCCCGGATCTGACCGCTCGCAAACGCGGCGTTGATGTCATCAAGGACAACCTGTCCCGGCTGCCAGCGAGGCCGGGCGTGTATCGCATGTTTGGCGAGGACGAAACCGTTCTTTATGTCGGTAAGGCCAAGAGCCTGAAGGCAAGAGTGTCATCCTACACCCGGATTGGCGGGCATACACAGCGGATTGCCGCAATGATCATGGCGACGGCGCGGATGGAGTTCGTGGTCACAGAGAGCGAAACCGAAGCCTTGCTGCTCGAAGCCAGCCTGATCAAATCCCTGAAGCCCCGTTACAATATTCTGCTGCGCGACGACAAATCATTTCCGTACATTCTGATCCGCCGCGACCATGACGCGCCGCAAGTGCTGAAGTATCGCGGCTCAAAACAGGACCGCGGTGATTATTTTGGCCCGTTCGCCAGTGCCGCAGCCGTCACCCGCACGATCGATACGCTGCAAAAGGCTTTCTTGCTGCGCACTTGTGAAGACAGCGTTTTCTCAACCCGCCAAAGGCCGTGCATGTTGCACCAGATCAAGCGGTGCTCGGCGCCCTGTGTCGATCTGATCAGCGCTGATGATTATCGCGACCTCGCGGATCAGGCGGCTGACTTTCTGCGCGGCAAGGCGACGGACTTACAAGCAGACCTTGCCGGACAAATGGAAACCGCAGCCGAAAATATGGCCTTCGAACGCGCTGCTTCCTTGCGTGATCGCATACGAGCGCTGGCGCATGTGCGGGCGCAGCAGGACATTAATCCGGATGGAATTGAGGAAGCGGATATCTTTTCGATCGCCATGGAAGCCGGGCTGTCCTGCGTGCAGGTCTTCTTCATTCGGGCCGGGCAGAACTGGGGGGCTACTGTCCACTTCCCGCGCCACGAAAAAGGCGAAACCGACGCCGATATTCTCGCGGCGTTCCTGGTGCAATTCTATGATAAGCGCCCGCCGCCTCGCCTGATCTTCACAAGTGCTGATCCGACCGACGGCGATCTGATTGCGGATGCGCTGGCGCTAAAGGCGGATCGCAAAGTCGAAATCCGAACACCGCAACGCGGAGAGAAACGCGCCCTGGTCGAACAGGCAAGTCGTAATGCAGCAGAAGCGCTCAGTCGAAAACTCGCCGAAAGCGCGAGCCAGGCCCGCCTGTTGAAGGAGGTTGCCAAGGCGTTTGATCTCGATGAGCCGCCACAACGGATTGAAGTCTATGACAACTCGCACATTCAGGGCTCGAACATGGTTGGCGGGATGGTTGTTGCGGGGCCAGACGGGTTTGAAAAAGGCCAGTACCGCAAGTTTAACATCAAGGATAAGAACCTCGAGCCCGGCGATGATTACGGCATGATGCGCGAGGTCATGCGGCGGCGGTTCGCGCGTGCTCTGAAAGAGCGTGAGGAGGGTAACGGCGCGTCCTGGCCGGATCTTGTGCTGATTGATGGCGGACTGGGACAGCTTAGCAGTGTGATTGAAGCGATTGGCGAATTGGGCCTGTCACCTTCAGACGTCAACCTGGTCTCGATCGCCAAAGGCGTTGAGCGCAATGCCGGTCGTGAACAGTTTTTCCAGCCGGCGCGCGCGCCGTTTCGCCTTCCTGAAAACGCGCCAGTGCTCTATTATCTGCAACGCCTGCGCGACGAAGCGCACCGCTGGGCAATTGGCGCGCATCGAGCTAAACGCAGCGCCGATATCAAGAAAAACCCACTCGACGAAATTGGCGGAATTGGTCCGGCGCGCAAGAAAGCCCTGCTGCAATATTTCGGCTCGGCAAAAGGCGTGTCGCAAGCCAAATTGGCCGATTTGAAAGAAGTCGAAGGTGTCTCAGCGGCGCTCGCCGAACGCATCCATGGCTATTTCAATAGCGGCTAGCGTCTAACGATTGGCGCCGGGCACCCATTTTACATCGCCCAGACCATTATTATTCGCGACGCGGCCCGCCACGAATAGCCAGTCTGAGAGTCGGTTGGCATAGGCGAGCGCTTCAGCGCTAACGACCTCGTCCTGCGTCGCAAAGAGCTCGGCGATCTGGCGTTCGGCGCGGCGACACAGTGTGCGGGCGACGTGCAATTGCGCCGCGAGCGGGCTGCCACCGGGAAGAATGAAACTGTCGAGCGGGGCGATGTCTGAATTCATCGCGTCGATTTCCGTTTCCAGACGTTCGACTTGTGCTTTGACGATGCGCAGAGGCTCCCATTCCAGCTTCTTGCCGCGATCGGGCGTCGCCAGGTCAGCACCAAGATCGAACAAGTCATTCTGGATCCGCCGGATGGCACCAAGCATCTCACCCTCGGCGTGCAAGGCCGCGACACCGAGTGCGGCATTGGTCTCGTCCACCGTACCATAGGCGGTCACACGCGGGTGCCACTTGTCCACCGGTTCGCCAGTTGAGAGGCGGGTCTTTCCGGAGTCGCCGGCCTTGGTATAAATCTTGTCGAGTTTGACCATGACCGCGTCAGAACAGCTTAATTGATCCGACGACCACGCCCAGCAGAACCAGGATCGCGATGACGACGGCCTGGACCATGACCCGCACCCGCATAAGCTGATTGGACCGGCTCGGCTGGCCTTCATCGGTCTTGGTCAGGTTGATCAGTCCCATGATGAGGACCACGACGAGCGCGGCAATCGCGACATAGAGGCCGATCGTAAGAGCGGTGGCCATAGCTTTCGCCTTTCAGTTTGCTTCGCCTTGACTTAGGCGCTGGGCGCGGATCCGGCCATGGGGCAGGGGGCCGCGCCTGATCAGATCAGTATTCGTAGGTCTCAACCTTGTCGACACGGATCGTATAGGCGGCATCGGCCAGTTCTGATTCCTGAGTCTGCGTGAACATCGTGCCTTCAATCCAGACGGCTTGCGCGAGGTCTTTCAGCTTGATCGGTTCTTCAGTCATCGCAAACACGGTTTGATTTGGCGGTGGCGGCGGCGCGTGCAGGCAAGCACCATAATACGGGACCAGCAGGAATTCCTTGATCTCGGCATTGGCGCCATACTCGAACGGCACGGTATAGCCTGGAATACGAACCTTGGTTTCGTTCAGTTCCTTGACCGTATTGAACGTGCCGATCTGGATCATCGTGTCACCAGCGGATCCTTCAGCAATTGGGCCGCCGGAATAGAGCATGGCCATTTGTTGCTGATAGAGCTGCGCCAAACGCTCCTCTTCGCCTTCCGGCATCAGTTCTTCCCAACCAATCTCACGGACCCCTCGCGTGGTTGCGGCGTTGGCCTCAGCCCCAGCAGCGGCGAGGCGATTGCCATCCTCGACATCGGCGGCGGGTTCAGGAATGCGGTCGCCAACTTGCGGTTCGGTGGTTTCCGTTTGCGCGTCGACCGGTGTCGCCTCTTCCGGCGCAGGTGTGTCAGCGGTAACCGCCTGGCCACATGCGGCGAGCACAACAAAAGTGGCGGAGGAGATCAGGATCTGTTTCATCATGCATTTTACCTAGGTCTGAATTTCGCGTTCGACTAGTCCATTGGCGCGCTTGTGATCACACTTTTACCGTTAGCCCGTCAGCCAATGACCGCCGCAACGCGGTGATTGCAGGCCAGATACCAAGGAACAAAGCCGCAAATGTGACCGCGACGATCGTATATAAGTCGACCAGCGACGGGCCGGTGCCTATAAGGGCAATGCCATATTGCGAGGATAATACCGGCGCAGCGATCGTGAATATGATCTGGATCATAACCGCTCCGACAATCGCCCCGACAAAGCCGAGGACGGCGGCTTCCAGGATGAGAAGCGCGAATATATGGCCAGGCCGGGCACCGGTGGCGCGCAGGATCGACATTTCGCGTCGGCGTTCGTTCAAACTGGTCAGGATGCTGGTCAGAATAGAGACCAGGCCGACCGCTATCACAAAGGCCGAAACGGCCAGCAGAACGCGCTCTGCTGTGCCCATGACCTGCCACAGCTCCGCCAGGGCCTGACCAGGAATGATCGCCATGAGCGGTTCTGACATATTTGTGTTGATGTCGCGGCGGGTGCGCAAAACGCTGGCCCGGTTCTGGAGGCCGACAAAAACCGCCGTCACGGTCTTGGGTGTCAGATCGAACCCGCGGATCATCTCTTCGGTGATCGCGTTGGCGAGCGGGTTTCGGACGCCGCTTTCCCAGCCGACATGAATGGCCGTGATGCCTTCCAGTGAGATGTGAATGGTCTGATCGACCGGGGTTCCCGTGGGACGAAGAACACCGACCACGCGGAACGGCCGATTGTCATGATCATTCAACCCGCCCGCGCCCAAACCATGCGTCAGCACTAATGGCGTGCCGATTTCATAGCCCAGCTTATCGGCTACGTCGGCTCCGATCACAGCATCAAACAGATCGTCAAATGGATCGCCGGCACTGAAGGCGAGAGGTTGTTTCTGGCCATATCGGTAGTGCTCGAAATAGGCGTCCGTGGTGCCGAGAACGCGATAGCCGCGATGACTGTCGCCGAGCGCAATCGGGACCGTCCAGTCGACATCGCTGCGCGCGTCCAGCTCTTCATAGGCCTGCCACGAGATCTCCGCCGTGGCATTACCGAGCCGGAACACCGAATACAGCAAGAGGTTGATTTGACCGGACGGCGCGCCAACGATCAGATCGGTTCCCGATATCGTATTGTCGAAGCCCGATTTCGCGGCGTTCCGGGCTTTCTCAACTCCAAGAAACAGCGCAACAGAAAGTGCAATTGCGATCACCGTCAGCAAGGCAGAGACCTTGCGGTTCATCAGGCTGCGCCAGGCGAGCCCGAAGATTGACACGCTCATTAGGCCGCCCCCGCCAGTCGGCCGACCTGGTTGATTTCAGACAGGTCCAGTGCCCGGTCGAACAATTTGGCGAGGCCGCCATCATGACTGACAAAGAGCAAGGCCGCGCCGGTTTTCTGAACCTCGTTGCTGAGCAGGGAGATAAAACGATCGCGGCTGTCCGCGTCGAGCGCGGAAGTTGGCTCATCGGCGATGATCAGCGACGGATTTCCAATCAGAGCGCGTGCTGCAGCGACGCGCTGTTGTTGGCCGACCGAGAGATCGGTGACGTTTCGCGATAGCAGGCTGGGATCATCCAGCCCGAGCTGCGCAAGCAAACGGCGCGCTTCCCGGTCAGCGCCGCCAGCAGCGTTGACTTCGCTTTGGCGTCGCCGCGAAAACCGGCACGGCAAGATCACGTTCTGAACAACCGAAAGGTATGGCACCAGATTGAACAACTGAAAGATCACGCCAAGATGGTCTGCGCGAACCTTGTCGCGTTCGCCGCCGGCAAGCTGCATCATGTCGTGTCCGAGCACGTCTATCTTTCCAGATTGCGCTTCAAGCACGCCCGCGATCAAACCCAGCAAAGTCGATTTACCGGAGCCGCTGGCGCCTCGCAGAAACAGGCGCTCCCCCGCGTCTAGCTGAAATCTTGGAATTCCCAGCAGCGGTGTTTCGCCTGGCCATGCAAAGTCCAGGTCGGCAATATCAACGACAAGAGCGCTCATTCATTGCAGGTCTAAGCGCGTGCTCGAGCGGGTCAAGGCAGCAGCGGACTGACCCGAATCTGTGAGCGCGACCGCGTCGATTTCTTCAAATCCCGCGAAGTTACCAAACGCCGTTACGTCAATCGCATCGGCCATTGCGCCGGCGGTGCACGTGTAGGTCAAATCTACAGTCATGCTGCCATGATCTCCGTTTGAACGCAGAGCGACGCCGGCACCATCACGCGTACAATCGCCGCCAATCAGCGTGACGATTCCATCTGTATAAGGCGTGTCATCATCGACCGTGGTTTGCGATTCCGGCAGGCCGAAATTATCCAGCGGCGCCTCGAGACTGATGCTGAGCGTGTTTTGCTCAACGCTCACGGCCAGTTCAGCATGCCCGTGGACATGGGCTTCGCCGCCAGCGCGATCATCATGGTCGTCGTCGTCACCGTGTTCGGCATGTGCGTCATGGTCCTCGTCCTGATGATCATCAGCAGGTTCAACCGCCGCCGGTGTGACGACTGTTTCGATGGTCTCAGTCATGATCACGTCTTCTGCGACCGGCGGTGTTTCCGCTTCGAGTGATCCGGTGGGTTCATCGGCAGGCTGACAGGCCGCAAGCGCAAGGACGCTGGCGGCAAGCAATAACAAGGATCTAGACATTTCGAACTCCAGCTTTCGTTTGACAGCGCGAGGTGACAAGATTACCTCGCCGGAACGCGGTTGAGATACTATAACATTCCGTCAAATCAAATAGGTTATTCTGGCACAGCGCCAAGCTAATTCCATTTCATGTTCGAAGCTCTGCAAGCCCCTCTGTTTTTTGGCCTGATCGCCGCGTTCGTGACAACGCTGGGTCTGCTCGCGGTTGCGCTGCGCGGTGACTGGAGCTTGCGCTATGCCAATCTGTTCGGACTTGCGGCAGCGGGCATGCTGTCAGCGATGGCATTCCTGCATATCGTCCCGGAAGCATTCGCCTTGTCGGAAGATGCACCGATTTGGCTGGCCGTCGGTTTTTTTGGCGGGCTGGTTATGCACTTCCTGATCCGGACGATTTTCCCTGAGAAAGAAGATTCGACCCTGCCGAGCGAGGCGATCACGCCAATTCTGGCGATTGCCTGCCACTCTTTCATCGATGGCGTTGTCTATTCGGTAACGTTCGCCGCCAGTTTTTCCGCTGGCGTGTTCGCCGCGGTTGGTCTGATCTTACACGAGTTTCCGGAAGGCGTGATCGCGTTTGCGATCCTGCGGCGGCATGGCGTCTCAAACCGTTCGGCATTCGTTTGGGCGTTTCTGGCGGCGGCGGCGACCACTCCGCTGGGTGTGTTCGTCTCTGGACCGTTTATGTTCGGACTGGGCGAGCAGGCCCTTGGCGGACTGTTTGCGCTTTCAGCAGGTTTACTGCTGTTTGTGGCGACCGGGCCGCTCATGGCGCCGCTCAAGGAAGTTGCCCCCGCGCGCGGTTTACTCTCCCTGTCGGCAGGGGTCGCGATTGCAGTGTTGCTTTTGATCGCGCCAATTCCGGGACATGATCACGATCATCTCGGCCATGCGCATGAACTTGGTGAGCATGATCACGCGGATCATGAAAATCACCGATGAGCGTGGGGCACTGGCTGCGGACGATTTTCATTTGCCTGGCCGTGAGTCTTGCCGGTGCCGCACCGACTGCGAACGCTCATCCGGAAGGTGAGTTCTGCACCGGAAGTGATGGCCTGGATCCTGCACTCTGCCGGGCGTTACAGGACCTGGACCGAGCCCAGGATACCGCGGATGAAGATGCCGGTTTTACCGAAACTGAAACGATAGATTTCGAACGACCGGCGCTCGAGACATTTGGCCTCTACATCAAGATTGGTGTGCAACACATTTTACCGGGCGGGTTGGATCATATTCTGTTCGTTCTCGCCTTGTTTTTCTCTACCCCGCGCCTCAGGCCGCTGCTCATCCAGATCTCCGCCTTCACGGTCGCGCATACGGCGACGCTGGGTCTGGCCGCGTCCGGGGTGATTGCTCCGCCTGCCAGCGTTGTGGAGCCACTGATCGCCGCATCCATCGCTTTTGTGGCGATTGAGAATATTGTCTTCAAGGATATGACGCGCTGGCGACCGTTTGTGGTGTTTGCGTTCGGCTTGATCCACGGCATGGGGTTTGCCGGCTTCTTCGGGTCCCTCGGGCTGCCGGATGGCCAGTTCTGGAGCGCTTTGATTGGGTTCAATGTTGGAGTGGAGATCGGCCAGCTCTCAGTGATCCTGATGGCCTTCATTCTGTTCTTCCCGGTTCGAAGATTGATTTCAGACCAGGATTATCGCCGCTTTGCCGCCTGGCCCGCCAGTGGTTTGATTGGCCTGACCGGCCTGTTCTGGACGATTGAGCGCCTGACATCAGGGTAAACGGCATCGGGCTTGCACTTTAGCCGAGAATGAAGATTAAGACTCTGTTTACCAAACGCGTTCGCCGCTATGCCTGCGCCGCTGTGGCCACAACCGTGACGACTTTTGTTGGACTGCAAGCGCTTTCAACCGCCGACGCCCAGCCTTGCTCATTGCAAGATGCCACGAAATGGCAAGTGGCGATCACCAATTCAGAGGTCGAGCTGACGCCCCACTATATCCGGTTCATGACCGAAGCTTTCTTGCGATCCTGTCCGGATCGACCGGAATTTGCGTCAGCGAGCAGAATTGCCGGGATTGCTGCGGCTGACACTGGTGATGCAGATGCTGCAATTGAGCATTTTCGTCATGCCGGACGGTTGCGGGATGCGCAGGCGAGTTTCTACGCCGTCGCATCGAACCTCGCTGCGAACCAGGACCTGTCAGCGTGGCGCTATCGCGATGAGATGATCGAAACCTGGAGAGATCGGCTCGATCGACATCCGATGGTGTCCATTTCATCCGTCAAGAATGAATTTGGGACGATTTATCAAATCCACTTTGCAGAACTCGATGCAGAAACAGGCGCGCGCGCCGCATGGGTCGCTGTTCCGACCGGGCCTGGCTGGCCGGCAACGATTAGCTTCTCAAATGATCGGTTCCAGCTCGCCTTGCAGAAGATCCGCTCCGGCGAAGACGATCCGCAGGCACGCTATATCGAATTGAACCGATGCTATGGCCGACGCTCGCTTGGCCGCGTTGATCCAAGATTATCAAGCGTAGATTTTGACGGCGCAGCTCAAGCCGGGCTCACCGCCTACCTAGCCGCCCCGGATATGCAGGTCGAGATGTCAGAGATCACCATCAGTCCGTGTTTTCTACATCACCGAATCTTGCCGAAACCTGCGATCCAATAAATTAGATCCGCGCTTCAACTTCCGCAATGACCGCCTCGGCGGTGATGCCGAAGTGCTGGTAGAGATCCTGATAGGGCGCTGAAGCCCCGAATGAGGACATGCCAACAAAGCCGCCATCATGTCCGATCCAGCAGTCCCAGCCGAAGCGGACACCAGCTTCGATCGCGACCTTTGGCAAGTCACCGCCCAGCGTTTCAGACTGGTAGGCTGCGTCTTGCTGCTCGAACAGGTCCATTGACGGCATCGAAACCACCCGGACCGCGACGCCCTTGTCGGCAAGCGCGGCTTGCGCCGCCATGGCGATCTCGACTTCTGAGCCAGTGGCGATGAGGACGGCTTTCGCATCTTTCGCATCTGAGAGGACATAAGCGCCTTTGGCTGAGAGGTTCTCATCCGTGTGCGTGGTGCGGGCCGATATCACTTTCTGACGGGTCAGCGCCAGTGTGCTCGGACCGGTCTCATTGCGCAGTGCCAGTTCCCAGCATTCAGCCGCTTCAACCCCGTCACAGGGACGGAAGACCGTCATGTTCGGCATCGCCCGCAAGCTCGCGACATGCTCCACCGGCTGGTGGGTCGGGCCATCTTCGCCGAGGCCGATACTGTCATGGGTCATGACATGGATCACCCGCTCGCCCATCAGCGCGCCAAGGCGCAGCGCGGCGCGGGAATAATCGGCAAAGACCAGGAAAGTGCCAGAATACGGGATCACCCCGCCATGCAGGGCCATGCCGTTCATCGCGGCGGCCATGGCATGTTCACGGATGCCATAATGAACATAGCGCCCGGCCCAATTATCAGGGCTGAGCGGCGCCGTATGGCTGGTCTTGGTATTGTTGGAGCCGGTGAGGTCAGCTGAACCGCCAATCATTTCCGGGATCGCTTCGGTCAGCGGCTCGAGCGCCGCGCCGGACCATTTGCGCGTCGCATCATCCTTGCCGCCTTCGACGACAGATTTTTTGTGCGCATTGACGATCTCGGACAGGTTCGACGGCAGAGCGCCAGCCATGGCGGCTTCGAACGCGCCTTTGTCAGCGTGATTGTCGAGCCGGTTCTTCCACGCCAGGTGCTCAGCATGCGAGCGTTTGCCCGCCTCGGCCCATGCGGATTCAATATCGCCCGGAATCTCGAACGGCGCATGCGGCCAGCCAATATTCTCGCGGACCGTCGCAACTTCTTCTTCGCCATAAGGCCCGCCATGAGCTGGGCCCGTACCGGCGCGCTTGGCACCGTAGCCAATGATCGTCTTGACCGCCAACATGACCGGCTTGTCCTGGCTCTGGGCCCAGGCCAGCGCGGCTTCGACATCGCCGGCATCATGGCCATCGACTTTGCGGGTGACCCAGCCGGAGGCCTCGAAGCGCATGCACTGATCCGTATTGTCAGACATGTCCGTGCCGCCATCAATGGTCACCGCATTGTCGTCAAACAGGACAATCAGGTTGGACAGTTTCAAATGCCCGGCCAGCGTAATCGCTTCCTGGCTGATGCCTTCCATCAGGCAGCCATCGCCGGCAATCACATAAGTCTTGTGATTGACCAGCTCATCACCGAAGCGGGCGTTCAAGTGGCGTTCGGCCATGGCCATGCCGACAGCCGTGGTGATGCCCTGGCCGAGCGGGCCAGTCGTCGTCTCTACGCCTTTGGTGACGAAGTTCTCCGGGTGGCCAGCCGTTGGGCGGCCTAGTTGGCGGAAATTGGCGATATCTTCGCGGCTGACACTGGCATAGCCGGTGAGGTGCAGGAGCGAGTAGACCAGCATCGAGCCATGCCCAGCCGAGAGTACGAACCGGTCACGATCAGCCCAGTCCGGATCAGCCGGATTGTGCTTGATGAATTTCGTGAACAATACCGTCGCTGCGTCGGCCATTCCGAGTGGCAAACCGACATGGCCTGACTTGGCTGCCTCAACTGCGTCGATCGACAAAGCCCGGATCGCATTGGCCATATCACGTGCTGATACCGTCATTCCTCAACCCCTGTTTTGGTTAACCCGGCAATGCAGATCGTGCCCAGCGCTGTCAAGACTGTGGCGCTGCGGCTATTGAGTTTTAAGTGAAATAACTGCTAACCGGGTAGGATGAGTGTGATTGAAGCTGCTGCCTCTCGCCTGGAAAAAGCGACCCGCCGCCTTGAAGGGGCGGTCGAGGGCCTGTTTGACCGGTCTGGCGACCCGGTTTTGTTGCGCCAGGAACTGACCGCGATGATGGAAGACCGCGCTCGTCTGGCGGAGCAGCTGGACGAATCGCTGGCGCGGGAAAAAGAACTTCAGGCCCTGGCCGATGAGGCCTCAGAAGCGCTCGGCTCCGCGATCGCGGAAGTTCGCGCAGCGCTCGGACGGGAAGGGCGCGGGTAATGGCCAAGGCCGACATCAAGATCAAAGGGCGGTCCTATTCCGTCGCATGCGCGCCCGGTCAGGAAGAACGTTTGATCGCGCTTTCGCGCCAATTGGATGCCAGGGTCGAGGATATTTCCAAGGCCGTGGGCAATATTGGCGACGATCGGCTCTTGCTGATTGCAGGGCTTGCTTTGCTCGATGAGCTGGACGCCGCGCATCAGGCACAAGCCGCCGCCGCTGGTCCCGATATCGAGCGCGCGGCGCAGGCGCTTAACGATGCTGCGCAGAGTATCGAAACCCTCGCCGCACGGATCGAGGAAGAAAAATGATCGAGCCTGAGCTCAGCGTTTTGATCCCTTTCTACAATGAGGAAGGCAATATCATTCCACTCCTCCAAGAGGTGCATGAGGCGCTGACCGGCATCCCGTTCGAGATCGTTTGCGTCAATGATTGCTCTGCAGATGCAACCGGCTCAGAGCTCGCCGAAGCGGCCGAGCGATGGCCAGAAACTGTGGTCGTTTTTACGCATATCAACAGAGCCGGAAAATCGGCAGCGCTGTTCACTGGCCTGAAGGCTGTCAGGGGGCTTTGGACACAACTGATCGACGGCGACGGTCAGAACGATATCAATGATACGGCCCGGCTCTGGACGTCGATCATCAAGGATCAGGACACCGGAACCCTCGGTATTATCGCGGGCAAAAGAAACAGCCGCAATGATAGCGGGTTCAAATGGCTACAATCGCGAGTCGCGAACGGCGTGCGGCGCTTCATGTTACGGGATGATGCGACCGATACCGGATGCGGCTGGAAACTGATCCGCACCGAAGCGTTTCGTGAGCTGCCCTATTTTGCCTCGATGCACCGGTTTTTGCCGGCCTTGATCAAACGCGCAGGCTGGGATGTGCGCGAAGAATTGGTGAATGACCGGGAACGCTGGCACGGCCAATCGAAGTATGGATTTCTTGGACGTCTGGGTGCTGGGATATTTGATCTGCTCGGGATGTTCTGGCTGACCCGCCGCGGCGGCCAAGGCATTGCCGAGGAATGGTTAGATCCGAGAGCTCAGGGATGAGCAATGCCACAATTTCGGCGCGTCTGAAATCCGCGCGCTTGTTTCGCGTATTGCCGAAAACCGAACGCGACGCGCTAGCCGAAGCCGCGACGGAAGCCAATTACGATGCCGATGCGATCATTTTCTATCGCGGCGACACAGCTGATCAGGTCTTCCTGATCCTGGACGGCAGCGTTGCCGTCGAAACCATGTCCAGCCACGGCAAGACAATCTCGATTAGCTCACTCGGCGCGGGTGAGGTGTTTGGCGAAATGGCGGTTCTGGATGGCAGAGATCGCAGTGCGAACATTCGAACGCTGGAACCGTCTCATCTTTTGCAGATCGGCGCCGCGCGGTTCCGCGATTTACTCAAGCAGAGCCCGGACTTTGCCAATGAGGTGATCCTCGATCTCGTCCGGCGCTTGAGACAAGCAGACGATCAGATCGAAGCCATTATGTTCTTGCCCCTCAAGCATAGACTGTCTGATTTATTACTGGAATTGTTCAAGGCAAACGGTCCCGAACTGAAGATTACTCAAGCCGATCTCGCCAATCGCCTGTCCGCCACGCGCGAGAAGGTGAACGTCAATCTGCAGGTATTGCAGGGCCTTGGGGGCATCCGCCTTGGCCGCGGACGCGTAACCTTGCTGGATGCGCGAGCGCTCTCGCGGTCAAAGTGATGCAGATATAATTGCGTCAAAATCAATTGAAAACTGATGATATCTGCATACATAAATACAAAGCAGGCTGATAATAAGAATAGATCAAGTATTTACTTTTTGTTATTATCTCACCCCTAAGTTGAATTCTGTCGCAGGCGGTTACTCCATGACCGTACCGGACATGCTCAAGGCTAGGGTTTATCCGCCCCTCGAACCCTGCCACCTACTTGGGATGCACCTGTTTGGTGCATCCCATTTTAGGTTTGGCGCAAAAGCTCTTGGCGACGTCCTCAGCCAGGGGCGGGTAGATCTTTACAAACCGCCACAGCACCGGCATCGCAGGCGCGTTGTAAATAGGCGCGGGCCTGTTTGGCGTCCGCGTCAACGAATGTGCCATTCAGATAGGCATAGCCCAGCTTCTGGCAGCTGAACATGTCACCATAATCGCATCCTTGCGCGAAATATTCGGCCGCGCGCTGAACGTCCATCGCCATAGGGCGTCCACGCAGAAAAGCCTCGGCAATCCGGTTGCAGTCAATCGCGTTTGCTTTTGTGCAGCCGCGCTCGAACATGTGCGCCGCTTGCGCTTGATCTTCGTTGACTCCCTTTCCGAGCGCATAAAGAAACCCGAGTTCCGTGCAGGCCGACCCGCGACCCTGATCACACGCTTTGCGAAGAAATTTTGCCGCCGTCTTCGGAGTGTACGAAAGCTCTATCAGATTGTGCAGGCGAAGCATCGCATTCGCCATGCATGCGTCTGCGTCGTTTTGTGCGCAAGCGGTATCAGTTTCATCGAACGCTTTACGAACGCGATCGCAGCCATAGTCTTCGCCGAGACTGCACGCCATTTCGTACAGTCCGATTTCGCTGTAGCGATCCGGTTGTAGCTCCGGGGCATTCTTGAGCAGTTCTGCCGCGCGAAGGCATGCCCACCCTTCTGCATATGCGCAAATCGACATGTAATTTGAAAACGCCTCGCGATGATCGCCGCGCTCAATCGCTGCTTCCGCTGCAGTTGCCAGTTCTTCAGGGCTCTCGGCCGCGCGATCA
>SPJK01083131.1_pt1 | contig 29279 bp, 26 predicted proteins | sample 3741771 | NCBI WGS metagenome assembly SPJK01 (sample SAMN10925997, study PRJNA522277) | cold seep metagenome | isolation source: Elba SIP-enriched marine methane seep metagenome, extraction at timepoint T2 | place: Italy: coast of Elba, Mediterranean Sea
CAACTCGACTTGAATGGTGACTTCGCCTCCATTGGTAAATTTAATAGCATTATTGACCAGGTTTACGATGATTTGGTTTATGCGGGTTGGGTCACCTGAGACCATCGGGTTGATTTGTGGGTCAAATTCAAAAACCAGTTTCAAACCTTTTTGAGCAGCGGTATGAGTAAATAATTGCGTGATTTTGGAAAGGACCTGATATAAATCGAAGTCAATGTTTTCAAAGCTGATTTTTCCGGCTTCAATTTTGGAGAAATCGAGCACGTCATTGATTAATTTCATTAAATTTTTAGATGAAAAAATCGCTGTTTCCAGATATGACTTGTATTCAGGCTTTAACGAGGCTTGGTTTAACAACGATAACATACCGATTAGAGCGTTCATTGGCGTTCGGATTTCATGACTCATATTCGCTAAAAACTGACTTTTCGCTTCAGTGGCGGCAAGTGCTTTGTCACGTTCGTTAGCCAGTTCCCGGGTTCTATCGGCAACCTGGATACTCAATTGTTTTCGTTGTTCGCTTAATTCAGATTCATGCACCTGAATGACTTGCAGCATTTCGTTAAACGCTTCTATAAAGCTGCCAATTTCATCTTTACTTTGTTGTTCCATTCGGATGCTGTAATCTTTGTTTTTGGCAATCCTATTTGCGGTTTGAGCTAAGGCGTACAAAGGCTCGGTGATTAATTTTTGAAAATACGATGCGACAAGATAAATAACCACCATCATGCAAGTCATAATGACCAGCATGGCGAGTAAAAATGAAATTAACCGGTTAAAAGCTTTATTCAGATTCGAACGGATAAATAACGTGGCTTTATGTTGCTTTTCCACGACAATGGGATTAAAAACATCCATAAACAGACGCTTCCCGCTGATTGTAAAATGTACGCCATGTGGGTTTTTTTCCGGTGATAAAGCAGTTAAATAGGTGGGTACATCAACTGGAAAATTTAGATGGGGGTTAACGTTATAAGTGAACAGTGTGTCATCGTTATAATAGATAGCGCTGAATTCGATATCCCGCTCAGCGTTTGCGGACTTCAGGATTTCTTTGGCTGGCTCCACCTGTTGATAAGTGACGGCGGCGGTACAGTCATGTGCAATCGCTGATGCTACGACATTGAGTTTATCGGTCAGTGAATTGTTCAACAGATATATTTCATAAATAGCTGAGATGATTGTCGTAGCAAATAAGGAAAAAAAACTGATCATTAAAATCAACCGGATCAGTTTGTTTTTAATGGGTAATTTTTGGAAGGCAGTACTGGATCTCATAATCAAGGCTCTACCAATGTTGAAATGCTTAATAGATTCGCTTTGATTATTAAGCCTGATTGCAGGGCATTTTGATTATTTATTTTAAGATTTATTTTATTCCGTTTGCGGATGAATTCGATCATACCGCCGTTTGATGCAAAGTCTTTAATATCGCTAACTGTCAGTATCGGTTTGTTACGCGTCTTGGCTAAAATCTCGGCATAAAATGTCTGTTCAGTCTTAGGTATATAGATGATTTTGCAGGTATCTAGGGATTGCGAGTGATCCAAATTAATGACGATTGGCATTTTGCCATTGATCAATTGATCTTCAATTGTTAAATCAAGGGCTTTTTGGAATAATCCCTCATCAAATATACAAAAGGTGAACGGGGTTTGTGCATCTTCGGTAAATTCCGGATACGTTACAAAATGGGCAAAGTTGTAGACAAAAACCGCTTTCAGCTGGTCTTCCTGAATTTCTTTCCCGTAAATCAGGTTAGGGAAAAAAATTATGATCCCGTATAACCAGAAACCTATCAATCCTTTTAGCATTCTATCCATGTGCTTAATTAAAATTCCCAATCGGCTTTAACATAAAAACTGCGTTCGATAACACTGTTGGTCACAGCGACGAATTCGGTGGTATATTCGCTATGGCCACTATCGATCAGATTCTGCCCAACCACGGATAGTTCCAGGTTTTGCAATGGTCTCCAGGCAACCCGGGTATCCAAAGTTGTATAATCGGTTACATTCCTGTTGGGTAAGGCATCGACATAACGAACCCATAAATCCCAGTGTAATTGTTCCGAAAAGTCCATAGATGAACGCAATGAAAATTGATGTTGAGGAACTTTGTCTTCTCCCCCTTCACCGCTGACTGCAATTTCTCCCGAATTTTGATGAAAAAACATTCTGATAAAACTGTAGTAACCGCTTAGTCGCCAATTTTCCATAACTTGCCAGGAAGCATCCAGCTCGATGCCATAGGATTCAGCGTTTAGGTTATTGGTGGTTTGGACTTCACCGGAAATAAAAGGAGGAGGCCCTGGGTTCAGAGCTTCGGATCCGGGAACCGATTCCACTGTAGTTAAATCGTCATAATCAAAATAAAAGGCACTGACATCAATCGATACACGTTGATCGAAAAAGATGCGGTATCCTAATTCATAAGCGATCAGTTCCTCTGAACCGACATCAGGATTGCCAACTGCAGTCAGAGAGACTGGAACAGGGTAAGGGTTCAGTGGATCCTGATTATGTGGTGGAATGGTGGGTAGCCTGTACTGAATATGCCGGTCAATGATTGATGGGTTTCGGACTGCTCTGGATATGGCACCCCATACCGTTTGCGATTCCGTGGGGGTCCAGACAAATCGAGCACTGGGCTGAACCTGAACATCTGAGAAAAATGGTTTTTCCACTTTGGTTCCCAGAATCAGTCTTAATTGATTGTCGATCAGGGTAATATCATCCTGAACAAAAAAATTGTAGTTATGTAGATTTAAACTATCTTCGCTGAAACTGATCAGCAGGCCGGGTTCCGATTTGAAGTACTGATAGCGATACCCAATCCCCCACACGACATCGTGTCGTTCCATGAAGTTGAAACGATGTTGAAAGTCAAAGTCGAAAGTATCGACTAGGGCGCTCATATAGGGAAATTCCCTGTTTTGATGATTGTAATAAACCTTCAACAGGTGATTGGAAGTATCAGAATAGTGATGCCGCCATTTAGCCATAAAATGCCCACCGACTTCGTTTTCGTCTTGAATTATGGTTTGAACATAAGGCGAAATCAGAGTCGGATTGCCGAAAGTCTGTCCGGCCTGACTCTCGTAATATCTGCCGTCCAGAATGATGTTGTCATTATCGGTAATATTAATATCCATTTTTATACCGCCGGAAATAATATCCTGATCATCGTTCAAGCGATTACCGTCAATATCTCGGCTTGCTGAACGGTGTAGGTATTTTGCATAAACCCGGTATTGAGTACTATCATCTATTTTCCCCCCATAGCGTAATGCACCGCTGGCTTCAGCATTACCACCGTATGCGGCTAAACGTCCACCCTGGGTATCCTGAGTGGATTTTGTGATGATGTTGATCACGCCATTGACGGCATTAGAGCCCCAGAGGGTTGCGCCGGGCCCGCGAATCACTTCAATCCGATCAATATCCTCCATCATCAGGTCCACCGAATCCCAAAGCACGCCTGAAAAGACTGGATTATAGACTTCGCGGCCATCGACCAAAACTAGTAACGCAGCAGAAAATCGACCGTTTAACCCTCGTGCAGATATGGCCCATTTATTGGCATCAATACGGGCAACGTTAATGCCAGGTGCAAGACGTAACGCTTCAGGCACGCTAGTGACGCCGGAACGGCGAATATCTTCTTGTGTTATAACATGGATTGCGGCCGCAGTACCAGAAAGTTTTTCTAACTTTTTTGATACGCTGGTTACTTCAACATTAACTAATTGGTTTAGCGTCAGCTCTTTTAGATAAATCTGCGTTTCTCTAATTGTATCAGCATCTTTGGCATGGCAGGTGAATGTGATGACGTTCAAGGCCAAGGCGCACAACAAAATCTGAAAACAGTTAAAGGATGGCATGGTTTGGTTTTAGAATATTGTTTTGGACTTATTTATCGAGATTCGTTGTGAGTAGCATAGAGGTTCCTGTCTATTTTTTATATCCCGTTTTTTGGCTTTAATTAAATATGTAATCGAGCTAATGACGAAGATGAGTCGATATAAAAAGGGAGCTTAGAAATATTTATCAAAGGTTATATTATAGATCAATTGTTTTTTAGATTCATAAACGATTAAAACTGTTGTATATCGCAAAATAATCTATCCTTGTTAGGACAATGTAAATGTATGAGAGCATTTGCTTACTATAAACAAAGTTTCTGAATTCATTCCGGTTTGTAATGTCCAACACTGGAATTAGGTTTATATTACAGGTTAAATATGAGATGTCCTTTTTGTGCGACTCAAGATACTAAAGTCATAGATTCAAGATTGGCGAGTGAAGGTGATCAAGTCAGGCGCAGGCGGCAGTGCAATAGTTGTAACGAACGCTTTACCACTTATGAAGTGGCGGAGCTGGTTTTACCCAGGATTATCAAAAGCAACGGTAATCGGGAGCCTTTTGAGGAATCCAAATTGCGCGCTGGTATGCTAAGGGCATTGGAAAAAAGACCGGTAGACAGTGATAAAATTGAAGCCGCTGTTTCAGCAATCAAAAAGAATCTGATTTCCTTAGGCGAACGGGAAATAGATGCAAGCCGCATCGGGGAATTTGTCATGCGTGAGCTGAGTAGCTTGGATCATGTGGCTTATGTCAGGTTCGCCTCGGTGTACAGGAGCTTTCAGGATGTCAGTGAGTTTACCGATATGATTGAGTCCTTACAAAAGAAGTAATAAATTCACTTCAACACGCCGGTTTCTGCGATGATCCTGCTGACTGGTTCCCGAATAGCGTAGTTGTGTCTCTCCTTTGCCGCGGGTAGAAAAATGGTTTTGATTATTCGGGTATTGCAGTTTCAGATAGTCGGCAACCGTATTCGCCCGCCTGACTGATAGCTGCATATTATACGATTCTGTACCCCGTTGATCTGTATGACCGATCAATAATACATTGTAACTCTGTATATAACCCTGCAGCGCTAAAGCTAATTGGCGGATTTGTTTTAAACCTAATGGCGATAGACTGGCTTGGTCAGTATCAAAATTTATAATTAGACTCACTGCCGGCATGATTCCAGCGCCTTTTTTTGCTTCCAATTGACGGGTGATTTCGGATTTCGGTACAATGCGCCGTAGGTCTAAATCATCCAAAGCTGCCAATGTATCCTGTAATGACTCCGGTACGGGTTGCTTCAGATAAAGCCTGAATAAATCATTGGCCATTTCACTATAGATTCGTGCTTCTAACAGATGCCCCTCTTGCATATGGGCCTTACCTTGTAAGCTATACAACTGTGCTTTGGCCGGAGTTTGATTGGAGACCAGAGTTTCCGCATTGTTAAGGGCAGTGATCGCTTCAGGGTATTGCTTGAGCTTTAATAGGGACTTGCCTTTATTCAAGGCGATTTGGAAACTTTGGCAATGTTGTTCGGCTTGATTCAGATAAGAAAGCCGTTGTTCATAGGTGTTTGCCTGTAAAGCTGAACGATACAATTGCTCGGCTTGTAAATCAACGCCGGGTCGGCATATAGCGGCATCAGCAGGACCGCACAGCAAACAAGTTGTCAGTCCGGTTAGGAGGTACAGGTAAGTTTTCATAAGCGTTTGACGGTGCTTAGTTGAATAAATGCAAAACCGAATTGATTGCCTTTGTTCAGGGATTGATTCAATTGTTGCATAATGGCCCCGTTTGGCTTAATCAATTTCTGTTGGGATAGCTGCTTTAGAAAAGCCGGTTTTTCCTTGAAATAAAATGCCAGCAGATAATCACTGCCGAATGGCGGCATAACTTTAATTTCCGGTGCGCCTTGGGATGGTAGTGCGGTCATTTTACCCGCGTTGACGATTGATAATTCGGAATTGGTCACGGGGTATAAGGTGATAATATCCCCGTTGGGCATCAAGTCCAGCAGTATCATATAACCGCTTTGGTCGCTACGTAAGCGGAACGACACAGTTTCATTTTGCATCAAAATATTTCCATAAAAATTTTGTTTCATCCTGAAATCCAGGTTTAAGCTGTTATTCGATTCGGCTTTATTTTTAATGTCCTTAAACCAGCTTTCTCGCTTTAATCGCTTGATGACAATATTCGGGTCGCTGTTTCTAATGATTAATTTTCCGGTGCTTAGGCCAAATAAATAATCCTGATTTTGCCGGGTCAGAATATACTCCGCTCCTTGTTCGACAATGCGGACTAAAGGTAAAGCATTTATGCGTTGTTGAAATTCGGGAGGTAAGTTTTTTAACTGCAGTGTGACTGGAGTAAGAGGCTTACGTACTCGGGATGGTATAGCCTTGTTATGACCGAAAACCGGCTGATAAGCTAAGGGTGATTGACTTTCATCTTCTTCAATATCAGGCAGCATTGAAGGGGTTTGGTTGAACTTTCCGGCCATATAGTTTTTCACTGCCTGATATATCTGTAAATGCGTAGTAGGCTGATCTCCGCTTGAGGTTTCAGGCAGTTCACCCCACAAGGCGCGCAATAAAGCATCTGAAAATGCGCCATGTGATTTTCCTGAGCGCGTTGCAGGGGCATGATCAGATGCTGCATTGATATCACTGGCTTGTTGTGTGTCGGTCGCTGCAGCAATAAAAAACACTTTTGTATAAGGGTAGGGGGGTAATGGCAATCGGGTATACCGATATAAATCTTCGCTCATCGAATCATCAGGCGCTATCGGTACATTACGGCTTAGAAACGGCTTATGGTTTATTAGACCGGTGTTTAATGCGCGAACCGCTTGTCCCGAATAGCAACTGTCGATTGCAACAAACAGACGCGCACCTTTTTTTTCAATGGCTTTGAACACCGGTTGTAAGTCGCGTTGTCCGATAATTAAATGGGCTAATTGTTGTTTCCGAGTGCCGGTAAAAGGAAAGTCATAAGCTAACTGTGCACCGCTTCCATAAGGTACAGGGGCATGATTGTCTTCGGAACTGGTGCCGTGACCACTGTAATAGAAAAATATCTGGTCGCCGGGACCGCTATCGATTTGCAATTGGCGTAAAGCCTTTGTAATTCCGTTGAAACTGGCTTGTTGGTTAGTTAAAACTCGGATATCGTCAAACCGCCAACGCGCTTTCAATACGTTGCGCATCTCTTGCACATCGTTCACTGGTCCTAATAAATCACCATTGGAACGGACCGTTTTTGGATCGCGATAATCGGCGATTCCAATCAACAGGGCTATTTTGTTACCTGCATAGCAATGGTTCAAACTGCCGATTAGCAATACCAGAAAAATTGACACAACGTAGTTGTTTTTCATTATCATGGCCCGGAAATATATAATCTTCGCACGGTTGCGGGTTATTCTAAATGCGGAGCTTATTTTTTTATTTTGGGTAAATCCTTCTATTACTGTGCACTTGGAGTATAAAAACAAGCTTTTATACTTCTTAGACTAATTGCAAAAACTTGTTTTTGCATTCCTGTGACGCTGACTTGTGATTCAAAATCAAGCTATTTTAGAAACCGGAGCAGTAAAATGTTGGCTTGATTTATTCGACACTGCACCCTAATTGAAAATACCTGTATAAATTAACTCAACCCGTTATAACACCAGCCCAATATTTTGCAGTGTTTTTTTCGAAGATCTTAGCTCTTTTTGACTTCCGAACAATAACACTACATGATAACGCCCCATGCCATGGTCGAAAGTATCCAGACGGACATCAGGCGCACGTTGTTTGATACTGTGCATAAATGCCTGGGCGCGATACGGTTTGTGAAACACCAGAATTTCAACTTTGCCTTCATTACTGTAATGTTTAGGTGCTTCAAATTTGCTGGCTGGGCCGTTGCGGTTTAAAACATATTGTAAATGATGGTAAATATAACCGCTATACCAGTTGGCTCCATCCGGCATCCGGCCACTGCCAATACGGCCGGGACCATAATTATAAGCTGCCAGCGCCAGATGTAAATCGCCGTCATAACGGCGCATTAATTGTTTTATATATCGGGCTCCGGCATCGACATTGATACAGGGTTGCTGTAATTTTTTCAGATTGTTGATGCCTAAATGTTTGGCGGTTCCTGGCCATACGATTTGCATCAATCCGTAAGCGTTGGCTGAAGAACGAGCTTTGGGATTAAAATCGCTTTCACCTTTAGCGATGGCTAATAATAAGCTCACTGGTAATTGATGTTGTTTGGCGGCTTTTTCAAAACACTGCTGGTAGGGAAATACCTGAGTCGGTTTTTGACTGTTTGCGGTCACTGCGTAGGTTTGCCAGGCCTGCGTATAATCCAGGTCAGGTACTTTGATCTTAGCCGAGACCGAGGTATGTATTGATACAAAAAGCAAAAAGAGTAATGACTTCATATCGAATCTCCCAGATCAAGGCCGGTTTTTTCTTTGATGATGGTTAGAATCCGGTGTTTATCGTTTTCATTGTCATAATAGAACGATACGCTATGACTGTTGAACTTATGGCTGATAACAGACATTTCCACACCGGTTTGTTGTGTCAAGCGTTGCGCAAAACCGTAAGCGGAAGCTTGTGTAGTGAAGGGTTTCCAAAACACATATTGATGCTTTTCAAGTTGACTAATAGGTAATGGCTGGGTCTGATCCTGCTCCGTGGCTTCGGTTTCTGATTCAGCCAATTGTATTTCCTCATCCGGGGTATCCGGGGCAACCGGTTCCTGTTCTACAGTCTCCTGATCCGGTTCGATATCGGGTACAGAGATTTCATTCGTTACGGTTTCCTGTTCAACAATAGGTTGTTCAAGTATTGTTGAAGTTCGAGTCGCTTTGGTTTTGGATGATCCGAAAATAGCGATGCCCAAGCACAAAACCAAGCCGACGCCTACCGCCATGCCGATTAATTTAAACATATGACACCCCCAGGTTGAGTCTTTTATATTTCAGAATAAGATGACTGGAACAGTACAGATTAGGTTTCAGTCATACAGCGTTTATTAAATGTTTGTCGAATTAGATAACGGACATGTTGAAAGAATTTACAAAATTGTTGTATAAATTCAAGGAGGCTGTCAGGTTATGGATGCATTGACTGCGACGGTGGGACATCAGCACATTTTAAGATCTTTTCGTTATGAATCGCGTCTTTGCGTCATTGATGCGCTTCGTACCTCAGCACATCCTACGCAAAATTCTAGAGTAATGGTTTGCTGTCCGTCATTAAGTTAATCTTTCCATTACAGATAGACCGATGAAAATAACCATCAAATATTCTGGTAGCCGTTTCTTGTTACTGCTATTGCTGACCGGACTTTGTGCCTGTATAAAACAAGCGCCGCTTAAACGGGAAAAGCCAATGACTTCGACTTTGAGTTTTTATCAATTATATGAACAAAATCGTACGGAAGGCATTGCTAATTTCATCACTGAGGATTTTTGGCTGCTAAGTTATAGTCTGCTGCGTATGAATATGCTGCAACGCATCGAACAGCAGCAATTACAACCCTTCTTATCAAAAGTGCTTGATGATTTGAATGCAGCATTACCAACACAGCCTATGGATGAAGCGGATCGGGCTAATGTTGACTTTTTATTGGTGTTAATGCGTTTAGACGGTCATCATCCAGTGCAGTTATCAGAGATTGCGGAACAGGAATATCTATTGATAGAGCAAGCCCAAGCTATAGCACTTTCGCCCTTATGGGGTTATCGCATTGATTACAGCCGCTTCAAACCGCGTGGCCGTTATACCGATACGTCAGAGAGCCAACGCTATTTTAAAACCATGGCTTACTCAGGCGCTGTTTTATTTGCCGTCAAGGCCAGTCCCGCGACCGGTATTTCCGGAAAATTGGCCGATAGATTGACCCAACAGGCAATGCGATTAAGCCTGATTTTGGCTGAAAATCAGTCTTATCTGGAGCTGCAGCGGCTATTGGATTGGCATATGGGGCAATCTGAAGACTTGAACATTCAGGCTTATCAATGGCTAAGACAGTCCGGTATTCAGAACCTTCGGGAGCAACGAGAAGCTTTGCTGCATTATGCTGTCAGGCACGAGCAGCAACCGCAAATCATTGATGCTATAGTCAATGTATCGGCACTACAACAGCATGAAAGTGTTGCCGATGTGTTAACGGGTTGGCGTTTTTTGCCGCAACGTTTTACTGTTGATCATGCAATTTTCCAAAATCTGGTTTTCAACCGAACCGGTCACTATCTGATTTCGGATCAGCCGAAACCCTTTCCCTTTGGCTATGCCTTAAGCGGTGGAAGGGCGGTCAAAGGTTATCCAAGCGCCAATGAGTTAATGGCTTTGGCTGGCAGTAAGGAAGCGGAAGATTGGTTAAATACTCAAGATGAAAAACAGTTTCAGGGCTATGATGCCGCCAGCCAACAGGCAAAGTTATTATTAGATCATGCGCAAGGGTTAAACAAAGTCCATTGGCACATGTTGGAAAATTGGTTTTCAAGCGAGCGTTTGTACGAATATAAGCTTAAGACCGCTTTAGGGTTTTGGACCTGGCAACGTTATATCGGGCTTTTATATCAAAAACAATCCTACACCTTAAGCAGTAAAAGCGCTGTCTTTGAACAACCCAGACCCAGTGCGAAAATTGCGCCAGCGGTTCAGCTGTATCAAGATTTATTGAATTTAGTAAAACAGCATCAGCTTTATGACCCAGCAAAGGAATGGCAGGAATTTGAGCAATTATTACAACAGGCACTATTGATTTCTGAATTAGAATTGCAGAACACGCCCTTAAACTTGCAACAAAACCTGTTTTTGAATAATCTGGATCGGGAGCTAAAGTCATTGACCGGCAATGATTATCCGGTAATTGTGGATGTGCATACCAATACTGATGAAGGACTAGTTGTCGAGGAAGCGACCGGCTTTGCCAATATGGTATTGAATGGCCAAGCGCGTGGAGCCCGGTTTAGCCACTATGAATTTAAACAGCCGATAACTCAACGCTTGACCCAATCGGATTGGTTGCGGCGTTTACAGTCAGATAATTTAACGCGGTGATGTTAGGGTGAGGTAAAATTTAACGTTTAGACTTTTCCTGTGCCGCAGCTGATTCAATGAAGGCGCCCAGGCCATTTTGGGTAATACAGAATAATTACAAAATTGACCATATGAAGTTCGTATCAAGATATATTTCTAGTCTGATAATTGCTTTATTACTGATGAGCCAACCAGTATTAGCCAAACGCTATGCGCTATTGATCGGTAACAGCAATTATGCAATTGGTTCGTTGACCAATCCGGTAAATGATGCCAAGGATATGGCAGAATTACTTAAGGCCAAGCAGTTTGAAGTCAAAGTATTGTTTGATGCAGACCAGCGTACCATGGAGTCGGCGATTAATGAATTTACACATCAACTGGCTGAACAAGATGCTGTCGGATTATTTTATTATGCCGGTCATGGTGTCGAAGTGGACGGCCGGAACTATCTGGTGCCGGTTGATGCTGAAGTCGCCAGTGAAACCGATGTTAAATATGAGGCGGTTGATGCCGGCAGGGTACTGGACGGCATGGGCAGGGCCGGTAATAACTTAAATTTGGTCATTCTCGATGCCTGCCGGAACAACCCTTATTCACGCAGTTTCCGCACCGCTACCCGGGGCTTGGCCAGGATGGATGCAGCCAAAGGCTCGCTAGTGCTATATGCAACTTCACCCGGGGATGTGGCGATGGATGGAGAAGGCCGCAACGGAGTTTTCACCGCATTTTTAATGGATGCGATCAAAATGCCTGATCTAAGCGTCGAAAAAGTATTCAAAAAAACCGCCAATGACGTTTATAAACATACGGACGGCAAACAATTACCCTGGCAAACCGGCGTCATCTTAGGGGAATTTTATTTCACCAAAACGCCAGTGCCGGAAAAAAAACTGTTTCCGCCAAATGTCATTCCGAAACTGGGTCGTCAGGAAGAAATCCTGTTTTGGGACAGCATTAAACATGAAACTAACAGTGCTTACTTTGAAAGTTATTTAAACAAATATCCTGAAGGTGTGTATGTGGATCTGGCGCGCCTTAAAATCGAAGATAAACAACAGCCAATTATTGAAAATCGAGCCATTCTGGCGCATTTAACTATCAACACTTCACCGCCGGATGCCAGGGTTCGTATTCTCAATATTGCACCAAAATTTAGACAAGGCATGGAATTAAAACCTGGGCGCTACCATTTGGAAGTCAGCAAAGTGGGGTTTCAGAAGCATCTGGAGTGGATAGATATTTCTAACGATTTAACCCACCAAATCAAATTAACTAAAGCTCCCGAACAGCCGGTTAAGTTGCCAAAACCGATATCCGGAAAAATACCGGGTTATGTCGCGTTACCCGGCGGCTGCTTTCAAATGGGCAGTCCTAAGCAGGAAAGAGGACGCGATAGTGATGAAAAGCTGCATAAAGTTTGTGTAAACAGTTTTTTTATGGCTAGCAAGGAAGTTACAGTCGGGGAGTTCCGTCGCTTTGTTAAAGCAACCGGCTATCGAACCGATGCGGAACGAAAGCACAAAAAAAGCGGTTGTTATAGTTTCAATCAGACGAGCAAACAGTGGAACTGGCAGCAAAATATTTTTTGGGACCATACCGGTTATCAGCAAAATGACAGTAATCCGGTAACTTGTGTCAGTTGGAATGATACACAAGCTTATATAAAATGGTTTAACCGGGGTAAACGCGGGCACTATCGGTTACCAACAGAAGCAGAATGGGAGTATGCAGCACGGGGTGGCAGCTCAAAACCTTTTTTCTGGCTGGATAACAAAATGGCCTCAGCCTGCCAATATGGCAATGTCGCTGATAAAGGCCATCGCTGGCAGCGAAGTTTCGGGTGCAACGATGGTTACCGGTATACCGCACCGGTTGGACATTATCAACCCAATCCATTTGGTCTGTATGATATGCTCGGCAATGTCTCGGAATGGACCTGCTCAAAGGCCAGTCGCAGCTATTCCGGTAATGAAACCCAATGTTTGCGCAATACCCAATCTAAATATACGCTTATCCAGTACCGCGGCGGATCATTTTACGATATCCCTAAATGGTTACGCGTGGCGAACCGTAATAAACTGGAACCCTGGGAACGCAATTATTTTCTTGGATTTCGTCTGGTTAGGGAAAGGTGATGAACTAACGTGCTAGAGCCGTAAAACGAAAACTATGTCATTCCGGCTTGCTGTTAGCCGGAATCCAGGGTCTTGCTAACATGACCGACCTACCAGTGCCACCTGGATACCGGCCTACGCCGGTATGACGCGTATGCCGAAAGAACAGGCAGCTTGTTTTCCAACCAACCGGTAGCCCAATAATTATTGAGAATGAATTTCCACATGCAAGGCACGAAATTCATCCGCCAGCTTGTGGTTCGGCGCATAATGAATCAAGGGCTTGGACTCACTATGTGATTCCCTGACTTTGACCGAGGGGGATATTCGGGAGTTTAACACCGGGTGACCTTCGGATATGAGATCATCAACAATTTGCCGAGGCAGGTTGGCCTGGCCTTGGAATTGGTTAACAATGATGCCTTCGATTTGTAGGTTCTGGTTATGATCGGTTTTAACTTCAGCAATACTTTGCAGCAAGGTATATAAAGCATCACGGGAGAATTCATCACAATCGAATGGGATCAGGCATTTATCCGCAGCGATTAATGCTGATTGGCTAAAAAAATTCAACACCGGTGGTGTGTCGATATAAATACTATCGAAACCTTCCAATTGATCCAGCGCTTCACGTAATTTGAAAATTTTGAAACGAGAGACTAATCGGCTTTGCAAAGGGTCTAATTCAGGATGTGATGGAATTACAAACAGGTTGGGGAATGGCGATTCGTGAATTACACTGTTCAACCCGGTATCCTGACCGCCGAATAAATTCATACTCAGACTTTCCTTATAAAAATAAGCCAGGGTTCGGTCCGGGTCTGTCACTTTGGCACCCAGTAGATACTGGGAGGTATTGCCTTGAACATCCAAATCGATGACTAAAGTTCGTTTGCCCTCTGCAGCGCTGATGGCCGCAAGATTACAGGTGATGGTTGATTTTCCGACGCCGCCTTTCTGGTTGAAGATTACTCTACGCATGGTTTCCTTCTTTAAAATCAAGTCTGAGAAAGCTTTATTATAAGTCCCTGATGTTTTAAATCAACTGCGTTGAAACGTATTGTTGCCACAAGCCGGACAATCAGGAATTTCAGTGGTTGTGGTAAATACAATTTGCTTGCCGCAACTAGAGCAAATAAAGGTACCGGGGCTAGTAATTTCCCCGCTTTCATAGATGCTGGATTCACGGGCTAATTGCTCCAGTTGCGCCAGGCTGACGCGGGTTTTGTCGGCACAGCTCATGAATGCATCGACAGCGAAATTTTCGATCAGGTCTATGTCAAATTTGAACCATTCCGCTAATGAATCGTTGCCTTCGCCTTTTATCGAATGTGCCGCTTCTTCAATATCCCGTTTGACGTTATCGGCGACTTTGTTCAGTTCTTCTTGTGTCAATCCACCGATTTCACTGGTTTTTTCTTTTGCAGTCTCAATTCCGTGACTCAATGTTTTCGAAGTGTTCTGTAATGATTCATGGAGGTGTTGAACCATATTATCGTAGGCGTTTACACGTTTGTTTTCTGTCATTCCGGTTACTCCGTAAAATTGATACTTTAGATTTATTCAATGGTACTGTATTCTAACGCTTTTGACCTAAAAATTACGAGAAAGGATGGAAGAAAATTATCAGCCATTGGCAATCGAACAAGAAGCCCAGCAAATGTGGGAGGATTCCGGCGTTTTTAATGTCCAGCCGGATTCCGAAAAAGAAAAATATTATTGTTTGTCGATGTTTCCTTATCCCAGCGGCAAATTGCATATGGGCCATGTACGCAATTATACCATCGGGGATGTAATCAGCCGTTATCAGCGTATGCGCGGAAAAAATGTCATGCAACCAATGGGTTGGGATGCATTTGGCCTGCCCGCTGAAAATGCGGCGATGGAACGGGGGATACACCCATCGGATTGGACCTACAGTAATGTCGATTATATGCGTGACCAGCTAAAAAGGCTGGGATTCGGATATGACTGGGACCGTGAATTGGCAACCTGTGATCCAGATTATTACCGCTGGGAGCAATGGCTGTTTTTGCGCTTACTGGAAAAAGGTCTGGTGTACAAAAAAACCGCACCGGTCAACTGGTGTCCAAACGATATGACGGTTTTAGCTAACGAACAGGTCATCGATGGTTGTTGTTGGCGTTGTGATACCAAAGTGGAAAGAAAACTGATTTCACAATGGTTCATGAAAATTACTGCCTATGCCGATGAGCTGTTAGAGTCATTGCAATCCCTGGATGGCTGGCCGGAACAGGTGCGCACTATGCAATCCAATTGGATCGGGCGTTCGGAAGGGGTGGAAATGGATTTTACCGTAGCTGAAATGGAACAGCCGCTAAGGGTTTATACTACTCGACCGGATACCTTGATGGGGGTTACGTATCTGGCTGTCGCGCCAGGTCATCCAGTCGCACTCGCTGCTGTTGAAACACATGGAGAGCAGTTCGCCGAAGCGCTTGAAGACTTGAAGCGAACCGAGATTTCCGAAGAAGCTTTGGAAACCATGGAAAAACGTGGCCTTGATTCCGGTTTTAAAGCAGCACATCCGATCACTGGCGAGCTGGTGCCTGTATGGATTGCTAATTTCGTATTAATGGGTTATGGAACTGGCGCGGTCATGTCGGTGCCTGCACATGACCAGCGGGATTATGAGTTTGCACATAAATATAATATTCCCATCAAACAGGTCATTTATGCCAAAGCCGATGAAGATGATTCTACTAGTGAACAGGCGTTTACTGAAAAAGGCATCTTAAAAAACTCCGGTGATTTTGATGGTTTGACGTCTGAACAGGCTTTTGATGCAATTGCCGAAGCGCTGCAAAAGCAAGGCAAGGGTGAAAAACAGGTGAATTTCCGCTTGCATGACTGGGGGGTTTCCCGGCAGCGTTATTGGGGAGCTCCGATACCGGTTATTTACTGCGATGATTGCGGAACGGTTCCAGTGCCGGATAGCGACTTGCCTGTCGAACTACCTAAAGATGTTGCTTTAGATGGTGTGGGCTCGCCTCTGCTGAGTCATGAAGCTTTTGTGAATGTCGATTGTCCTAAATGTGGCAAAACGGCAAAACGGGAAACCGATACCTTCGATACCTTTATGGAATCATCCTGGTATTTCGCCCGTTTCGCCAGCAGTCAGAATGATTCAGAAATGCTTGATGTTCAGGCTAACCATTGGTTGCCGGTGGATCAATATATCGGCGGTATCGAACATGCAATTTTGCACCTATTGTATGCACGTTTTTATACTAAATTAATGCGTGACGAAGGCATGTTGGATTGTGGTGAGCCGTTTAAAAACCTGCTAACTCAAGGTATGGTGTTGAAAGACGGCAGTAAAATGTCCAAATCCAAGGGCAATACTGTTGACCCGCAAGGTTTGATTGAGCAATATGGTGCCGATACAGTTCGATTATTCATTATGTTTGCAGCGCCACCGGAACAATCTTTGGAATGGTCCGACAGTGGCGTGGAAGGCAGCTTCCGGTTCATGAAAAAATTATGGCGCCAGGTGTTTCAGCACGTGACCACTGGGTTGGTTTCCAGCGATATTTCAGGTTTGGAGTTAAATGCTGAACAAAAAGCGGTACGCTTGAAATTGCATCAAACCATTAGCAAGGTAACCGATGATGTCAATCGCCGTTACACGTTTAATACCGCCATTGCTGCGAATATGGAATTGTTAAATACCTTGTCCAAATTTTCGGATCAGTCGCCGGTTTCTCAGACTATTCGGCAAGAAGCCCTGGAATCAGTGGTATTGATGTTATCGCCAATGGTGCCGCATATCTGTCATCGATTGTGGCATGAATTGGGACATGAACAAGCAGTTGTTTATGCTTCATGGCCTGAAGTCGATACATCAGCATTAAAACAGGACAGCTTGGAAATGGCAGTGCAGGTCAATGGTAAATTGCGCGGCAAGATACAAGTTGCAGCGGATGCAGTTAAAGCCGATATCGAAGCGCTGGCGCTGGCTGATGAACACGTGCAAAAGTTTATTGACGGAAAAGCCATTAGAAAAATGATTGTAGTGCCTAAGAAACTGGTCAATATCGTTGTTTAAACAAAAGTAGGATGGGTATTTTGATCTTTGTCCATCCTAAACATTATAATGCATTAGCCTGAAAAGTTCCATGTTGATTAAAAAGACCCTGATTATATTTTGCACGGTGGCGTTATTGTCCTGTGGTTATCATATGCGCGGAAGTGTTAATGTGCCGGATGAAATGAAACATGTGTTTGTACAAAATGCCTCATCGGAGTTACGTTCCGCTTTCGGTAGTGTTTTACAGTATTCCGAAGGGGCGATGGTGAACTCTCTGAGTGAAGCCGGCATGGTGGTGAATATCCTTGATGAACGTATGAACCGCCGCGCGATTGCATTAAGCGGCACCGGCAAAGCGAATGAATTTGAACTGCATTATTTGCTGGATTATCAATTGCTTGATGATCAGGGTGGTGCGCTTACTCCGGTTGAATCAATCGACTTGATCAGGAATTATTTCAACCAGCAGGATCAGGTGATCGGTAAAGCAAACGAGGAGCAGGTGATACGTGAGGAAATGTACCGCCAAGCGGTTGAAGCAATTGTGCGTAAAGCGCAGGTGAAATTTAAATAACAGAGGCGATTGATGCGGCTAAAACCGGAGCAATTGCCGACTGCTCTGAAAAAATCTTTAGCACCTGTCTATCTGGTGTTTGGCGATGAGCCGCTGCAACTAGGTGAAGCGGCTGATGCCATTCGCGCTGCTGCAAAGCAGGCTGGCTTTGAAAACCGGGAGGTTCTATCGGTTGAAACTGGCTTTTCCTGGGTTGAGTTAGCGGTTTGTGCCGATTCTTTGTCGTTGTTTGCCGATCAAAAGCTGATCGACTTGCGATTGCCGACTGGCAAACCCGGCGCAGAGGGTTCTAAAGCATTACTTCGCTATTGCGAACAGCTGTTCGATGACACAATCCTGTTGATCACAGCCGGGAAAATTGCACCGTCAAGCCAAAAAGCTAAATGGTTTCAAATGCTGGATAAAGTTGGTGTCATTGTTCAGGTCTGGCCACAGGAAGGACATAATTTTTTGCAATGGCTGCAACGTAGAGCCAGTGCTAAGGGGTTGATGTTAGACCCAGAAGCGGCGAAATTTTTGGCAGCGCAAACTGAGGGCAATTTGTTGGCTGCGGCCCAGGAAATCGAAAAGCTGTATGTGCTGAATGGTGCCGGCCAAGTCGACTACCAGACTGCGGTTTCACAAGTGACTGACAGCGCCCGGTATGATGTGTTTAAACTGGTAGACTGTATATTGTCCGGTAATGTCCCTAGGATTTTGCGCATTCTTCCGGCATTGCGCGGCGAAGGCATTGCCGAGCCGGTGGTGCTTTGGGCTATCAGCCGAGAAGTCCGGACCCTGATTACCGTGCAACAGCAATTGTCCCAAGGTATGAATCGGGATCAGGTGTTCAAGAAACAGGGTATATGGGATAAACGCAAAAGTCTAGTGAATCAGGCTTTGTCTCGCTTAACGATGAAAAAATTACATCAGGTATTATTGTTGGCAGCCCAAGTTGACCAACAAATCAAAGGGCAGAGCCAAGGCGATGCCTGGGAAAGCTTATTACAGTGTTGCCTGGTGTTTGCCGACGGCGATGTTTTACCTGAAGTAAACCGCTAAGAATTGCATGCTTGTATTTTTTTTCCGTTCGGTTTAAAGAAGAGTGTATGATGCGCTTCGTACCTCAGCTCATCCAACAAGAATTGTAACTGTTTACGTTTTAATCGTTATTTTGAGCGCGTCTTATGCACCTGCTTGTGCAATTTATGCCCGTAGCTTATTATCGACATGCAAGCGCTGATTAAAAAAACCACAGGAACTATTTTGCAGTGAATAATCGTTTTATCCTTGTTACTGTCATTTTGTTATTGGCGAGCCTTGGCAATACCGCTTCAGGGCAGTCTTTGAATGGTGCTGTCGATGACCGCAGTGATTTTGTTGATATCAGTGAACTGATACCTGATATTGTCTTGGATATACGGTATTACGGCGATTTTAATTTTGTGGGCAGCCGCATCGATGGCTATTTGGCTCCGAAGTGTTTGTTGACGATTCAGGCTGCGGATGCTTTGTTGAAGGTTCAGCAGCAGTTGAAAGCGCAAAATAGGGGCTTGAAGGTTTTTGATTGTTATCGGCCGCAAATGGCCGTGGATCATTTTGTGCGTTGGGCAAAGGATTTAAGCGCGACTCAGATGAAAACGTTTTTTTATCCGCATGTTGCCAAGAAAGACCTGTTTAAAGACGGTTATATTGCCGAAAAATCCAGCCATACCCGAGGCAGTACACTTGATTTGACGGTGATTGAACTGATGCCGGGACAACCAATGCTGGATATGGGCACTGGCTTTGATTTTTTTGACCCCTTGTCTCATACGCTAAATCCAGAGGTGACAGATTTGGTTGCAAAGAATAGGGCCGTCTTGAAGTCGGTCATGGAAGACCAGGGTTTTAAAAACCTGGCTGAGGAATGGTGGCATTTTACCCTGAAAGTTGAACCCTATCCGGACCGGTATTTTAATTTTCCGGTCCAGTAGTTGGCCGTTCGAAAGCTGTGATTGGTATGAGTTTACCGGCCGGCTAAATAGCCGGCCGCTTTGTCATGGTTAATGGCCGCAACGAGGAGGGCCCAATGGGTCTGCACCGATTGTGCCATCCAGTTGTTGCAGGTAATCGCTGCATTGAACCTTTTCCAGTTCCGCCTTAGCCGATACTAAACGCTTGCTGATGTCCATTTTTTCGGCTTGGTCGGCATAGCTGGATTTTTTCAGGAAATTTTCCAGATTGGCAACATGACGTTGCCATAAGGCAATGTCTTTTTGTTGCTTGATTTCCAGACGTTCCTGATACCAGTCTGATGCCAGCATCGATTCACGGCTGAACAGGGCTCGGAATTCCGGATGATGTGCATCTTTACCTTGGAATTCGCCATTACCCATGATATGCAACAAGGCATAGAGGGGCGGGCAGGCATCTTCAACACTGCCATCTTCCAGGTATTGTTTGGCAACACGTTGCTGGGTTTCGACAATATTATTGATACCATCAATATAATCGGCTTCATTTTGCAATTCAGGTTGTAGAATTTCTTCGGTGAATACAGCAGAGGGGTTGTCAAAGATCTTACCCATTAAGCCATGCACAAATCGACTGTTGATGCGATAACCGAGCCGACTGGCTTTTACTTTTTTACCCTGATGGTCAAAATCTTCGAGCTTTTCCATGAAGCCGTTTTCAATCAAATAGCTGGCTTGCTGTTCTTCATGGGTGAGCCGGGTCCAGATTTCCGGGACCAGCAGACTGATGTCATGCGCTACTTCCACATTTGAGCCAATGAATCCGGCAGATGAGGAGAAGCCCGGATAACCGGTGATGATATAAGATACCAGAGCATTATTCAGGTCTGCTGTGGCACGTAGCGCATTAAACGGTCCTTTGGTCAATGCGCCTTCACTTCCGGCTCCGGTGGTGGAAGGTGATTTTCCGGTCAGGGAGCTGACGAAATCCATAAACAATTCCGGCAATTCCTGATAGTGGATCGGGTTGTACACTGCCAGTGAACGGATATCATGTTCCGGCGGATTATTACGTCTGCCGGTCAATACCGCGTTGACCGGGTGGATAACAGGCTGCTCGACACTAATTTTACGATGTAAACGGATACCCATTTCAGCAATGTATTTGCGCACGGGATCAGTGAGATCGGGGCGTACTTCCAGATAACGCGGGTTTTTGGAAGGTTTGCCGCCAACCAGTCTTGGGTGTGCTGATGAGACAACATATTTGTTCGGCTGGTTTGTATAGGCATCAGTGAGCAAGCCTTTCATAGGCGCTGTGAATTTGGAAAATTCAATGACGTTATCAACTACTGTTTCCAATGTTTCATCTTTCAATGGTTCGAAATTGGCCATGAAATTGCCCATATTGGACATATTGATTTCTGTTTGTTTGTCGTAGCCGGGATGTATTGCGTCATCCGGACGTTGAAACAGCCGGTATTCACAGTTTTTGATCAATTTAACACTGTTCTCACCGTCCTGGAATGTCAACAGGTCTTTGATCGGTTCGGTGGGCACGACCACGGAAGCGCTGATATCATCTTCCATTTGCACTTTTTCAGCGGGAATATAATCCTGACGGACTTTAAAATTACGCCATCCGCCATTCTGGTCGAAGCCAACCCGCAAATAGGAGGCGACAATTTTGCGGTCTTTGAGCTTAAGCTCGTGTGCCGGTGCGCCGTCTACACGGTCAACCGATAAGTATTGACGCCAGTTGTTGCCCCATTCAGGCCGGTAAAAACGTTTAATGATAAATACCAAGGCCAGGATATTGGGTGGAATTGAGACAAGCCATTCATTGAATTCCGGCTTATGGCAGGGGGCAGGTGATAGTAATTTGATCACCGAGCCCAGACTGCGTTCGCTGCTTAATGGTGAACGGCTGGAGTCGCGGTCTTCAGCTTCGTGTCCTGGCAAGAAGCGATTTCGATAATCCTTGTCGAATATTTCCTGAACTTTATCTAAATCATTGTCTAAATTATCGACATATAACGGCGCATAAATTACCGCATCCTGGATGGATTTCGAGATTTCTGATTTACCGCCACCTGAAACGGTGCAGGGTTTATGGCAAAACGTACCTTCGGGCTCAGTGCCAACCAGACGCCAGGAAGGCGCGCCCGGATGTTTACGCATTTCAATTTTGTAACCGTTGGGTTGAATATAGATTTTTCCAGGTTGCAGGCGCAAGCTGTGTGAACGTCCGTTTTTCAACCAAGTGACAGACTGTGCATTTAAATCCATGCGTAAATCCTGCTGAACATAAATGACATCAGGAAAATTTTTATCGATGGCATAACCTTCCGGCTGGACATCCATGTATTTACCGTATTGTACTGCCATAGAGTCAAAATCATAGCCCGCCTCGCGGGTTTTGCTACCCACTCCAAATTCATCACCGTGACTGAAACAGCGTAATGCCAGTGCGCCACCGGCATGTTCTTCTTCGGCCATACCGAACAGGTTGGCGGAATAGCCGATTTGGGTTTTTACTTCTTTTTTGCAGTAGCCGAAATAGTTGTCGGCAATCAGGGTGACGATTACGCCTTTGTCATCCCGAACGGTTAATTTGAATGCCTGTCCATCGTTGTATAATTCATCTTCGGTTTCCCAACACATGCCGTCATGTTTTTGACGCGGCGTGGCTTCATTGATATGCGGCAGACCGACTTGTTTTTTGGTCATTTTGGTCAATTGCGGTGCCAGGATCACACAGCCGGTGGTGCCGGTCCAGTGATCGACATCCAGTGCAGCGTCGCTTTCAGGTAGTGCTGGATTTCCGCCGTTGCCAAAGATACTTTCTACAAAGTCCAGATTACTAACCAGATTGCCAGGGGCAAAAAACCGGACTTCCATGGATTTTTCCGCCTGTATGCCGGGAATGGCGGGACACACTGTCGGACGTAACAATAATGAAGCAAACATGCGCGCCGGGTTATCCTGATTAGCAGTAAACGGCAATAGTTGTAAATGCTCGGGTGGTTTGACCGCTTGTTCCAGCATGGCGACAAATGTTTGTTTAGGGACTTCTTTTTTATCGCCCGGAACCGGCAAACCACCTGCTACGATATGAAATGACCCTTTGGTGGTACGGCGGTCATTGACGGGATTGTGACAAACACCTTGTTTGACCCGGTAACTGGATATAATTTCGGATTTAAATTCATCCTCGCCCATAGGTAAAGACAATTCCCGGGCTATTCCATGCCGGTCCAACTCAAAGGTGTTGGTCGGCAAGGAAGGGATGGTGTCGAGGCCTAGGTCGGAAAAATATTGGTTCAGGAAATTCTGTATCCGGCTATCGGCAGGGTAAAACGAGCTCGACAACAGCCGGCTTTTTTCCTGGTAGCTATAGAGAATATCCTGGGCCGTATCCATAAATTGGGCCGAGCTATCGCTGCAACAGGTGGGCTGACCATATGAGGCCAGTTTTAGGTTGATGTATAAATGCCGTTTGGCTTGTTCTGCCTCGGTATCCTGATCGGTAAAATCAAGTCCAAGTGCTGTTTTATAATTCATGATGACTTCTCTCAGCAATTTTTAGAAGCGACTTTATCATAAATACTGATACTTATACCATGTTTGCCTTGTAATTGATGCTGCAAAGAAACTTCAATTATGTTGTCAAAAATACGGCTGAACAGAGCTGGATCAATGTCTACAAATAGTATGTGGATTATCCTAGTAAATCATTTGAACGCTGATTTATCAGTCTTCTAAGAATTAATTTGCTACGATAGAAATCGATCTGAATGCATGTCTTTTAGTCAACGCTCAGTGGATTTTACAGGAGTGCGAAAACAAGTTTTTGCATTCTTTACTAAGATCTATAAAAACCTGTTTTTATACTCCGAGTGTAGAATAATAGATAGATGTACCTAAAAAAGTATGCTGATTTGTGACCCTATCAATTATCAGTTATATAGATTTTGCGTTCGTAAATTTTCTGAGTGGGGCGGTAATTATGTGAGTAATAAGCTTTGAATTTTTGCAATTGCTTTTTGGGAACATGCAGGTGTTGGCTGAAAATTAACCATAAGACATTTTCTGAGCAAGGCGGGGTAGTCAATGAGCCTTCGTAGACAAAACGTTGTTTGTTCTGAGGTATGAATTTTTCCAGATGCAAATCGACTTTGATTTGTTCGCCAGCGTGAGGAATTTTGTCGAAAATATGATCGTAGACATTGGATTCAATCGGATCGATTAAAAAGGCCAAAACCGCCAGTTGTCCATCCGAGGCCTGGTGCACCAGATGCATTTCAGCCGGGAAATGTACGCCGTTAACAGTATGCTCACTATCTGCATGGAAATGTAATTGAACCAATTTATAACGTTTATTATTGATAGCGATATAGTTAGGTTCATCCATATCAAATTCCACAGTATGCCCATTGTTGACGATATGGGTATGAGTGGGTAGATAGGCGATAATCAGATCTTGATGGGTAGGGATTGCCTCATTAACATGCAGGTCGATGGGGGATTGATGATGGCCTTGATTACAGGTGTCATAGTCGTGAGATAATTCCGCCCAATGATCGGGCGACTCCTTGCCATCATAGCTCCAGTGAGCTGGATTATGTTGTTGACAGCCGCTGATCAAAGTTATGGTGAGTAAGATTAAGTAATTAAGAAATCGCATAGATATTGATCAAGAATTAAAATTATCAGTGATTATTAAGGTCACTAAAACCGGTCGCAAAAAGTATCAATGAACCTGTAGGTCTTCATGCTAGCGTTTTTATAAGGCGGGGTAATTTACCTGCTTTTGTCATTTTGAGCAAATTTCAATGGTGTTTTTAGATTTGATTTAGCCGTTCAGCTTAGGTTCAGCCAGCGTTTGTTAATCTGAACCTGACTTTTTAAAAGCGTTAATACATAAGCAGGAGGTTGTTATGAATATCAAAATGATAGGTTTATTATTGTTCGGTTTGATGATGGTTAATGCAGCTGAGGCTGATTGGGGCAAGCCACATAAAAAACAACGCTATCACCGTTACCTGGTATTTAAGGAGGATATTGAAGCACAGCAACAGATGCAGCGTAGGCGAATTCAACGTGGCTTAGCATCAGGGTACTTAAGCCGTTCGGAGATGAAAAGACTGCGTCGTCAGCAACGCAAGATTGAAGATCTGATTTGTCGTTATGATCGTGATCGTCACTTCAGTCGTCATGAAAGAAGAAAAATTCAGAAGTTATTGGATAAAGCCGATTATCGTATTAGGGAGTTTAAACATAATGATACTTATGCCCGCCGGTCTCCTGGCAATCGTCACCGGAAATGGGAGCGGTCTTATGAATATGCTGATAACCGGGATAATCGCTGGGGTTATGAACGGGAAATTAATCCTATTTCAGGGAAGGTGATTATTAATTGGTAATGCCGATAATCAGAATCTTAAACTGGATAAATGGTAAGGAATTAAACATATCTAAACAATAGACTGTAGGATGCGCTTCGTGCCTCAGCGCATCCTACTTGGATTTTGTTTATTGTTCAGAATTAAGGAGTGATGATTGTTGTGAGATAGAGGTGATTATCTATGATTTCTGATTTGCCTTTTGCAGATACCTGCTGATCAGGTAAAATTACCGGTTTTTGATTGGAATTAACATGGCGTGGGTATTGTTAACCGTGGCAGGGTGTGCAGAAATAATTTTTGCCATCAGTTTAAAGTATAATGAAGGTTTTACCCGATTATGGCCAAGCATAGTGACGATGGCATCCGGCGGCGCCAGTTTTTATTTATTAATGGTGGCAATTAAGAGCTTACCGGTTGGTACGGCTTATGCCGTTTGGACTGGCATGGGTGCCGTAGGCGTAGCTGTGTTAGGTATTTTTCTGTTCAAGGAATCCACCGATCTATTCCGCCTGATTTCTATAATGTTAGTGGTTGTCGGGATTATTGGTTTGAAATTAAGCCATGTGGAATAATCGTGTTGCACATTTTTTCTAAAAGGCCGTTATTAAGCGAAAATCTGGAACGAATCGAAGACGGTGATGCGCTGTTATTTATCGAAACCGCAGTCTATAGCTTGATTAAGGATTCGGATATGGCTGTGTTATTATCGGAAAAACAGCGCCATAATGTCATTTATGCGCTTCAACCCGATTTAAAGATACGCGGTATTTTGCCTGAGCAACTGATTGACCATGTGCAATTGACTGACTATGCGGGATTTGTGCAATTAACGGTTGATAATCAGGTGATTCATTCATGGCATTGAAGCTTGAAGATTTACCGGTGGATGTTACAGAAGAAGGTTTCCTGTGTGATTGTCAGCAATGGAATGAACAAATAGCCGGTCAGTTAGCGGAAATAAATGACATACAGCTTTCAACTGCGCATTGGGAAATTATTTTATTTATCCGGAATTATTATCTGAAATTTCAGCATTTGCCGAATGCGCGGGTGTTTACCAAGGCAATACGGACACAATTTGGGGAAGATAAAGGTAATAGTCGTTATTTACACCATTTGTTTCCTGATGGTCCTTTGAAATATGCCTGTAAGTTAGCTGGTTTACCAAAACCGCCGAGTTGTTTGTAATACATTAACAATCTACATTGAGTGTGCAGTTCCTTTGGCTTTCCCAATCCCGATAATTGAACACTTTGCCCTGTTTGCGTATTGACGCGGATCTCTGTAAATCCAGTTCAGCGTATACCCATTGTGCCGCGTTTAAAGGCCCCTGAGCAAGGATGCCATCATCAGGAAAGCCTTCATCAACGGGGGAATAGACTCCCGCCGCGCCGGTGTTGATGTCTACTGCTTCTGACCAGGGGGCATTGCCGACGGTTGGCGATTGAATAACGTAGAACTGGTTTTCCAGTGCTCTTGCACGGCAGCCGATTTTGACCCGGTTATAGCCAGCTAACGAATCGGTGCAACTCGGTACCAGTAGGAAGTCAGCGCCTGCCTCTGCCTGTTGTCGGGCAATTAATGGGAATTCGCTGTCATAGCAGATATTTACGGCAAAGCATCCGAAATCTGCGTCAAAAACTTTGAGGCTATCACCGGCTTGTATGTTCCAGTATTCCGATTCAAATCTTGTCATTTGAATTTTTTCTTGAAAATCATAATCACCATCCGCAAAAAAAATATAGGCACGATTACGGTAGTGACCGGTGTCGATACGAACCGGGAGGCTTCCGGCAACAATGACCAGGCGGTGTTGTTTTGCCAGCTTGCTGAATAATTGCAGATAATCCGGTAATAACGTTTGCAGGGCAGGCAGTTGTTTGCCTAAAGAGCGGTAAATAGGCGCTTCGAATAATGATGCCAATTCCATTCCAGCATATTCCGGAAACACTAAAAGCCGGGCATCTTCCTGTAACGCTGTCTCGACCCAGTAATGGATTTTTTGTTGAAATGATTGCCAGTCGCTTAAAAAATCGATTGGGTATTGCGCAGCGGCAATGTTAATTTTCATGTTTTAACCAAAATGTCATAGGCTTAGGGCTTTCTTGTGCTTCGTCCAGGTCTTTCCAGGTGTAGGTGGTTGTGAGTTCCGGGTGTTTGAAATAGCCGCGATTATTCCAAAATTTGTCCAAAGGTACGTAGGAGGCAGGACGGCGCGGGTGGTCGGAGGGCCGTTCGATACAACAGAAGGTAATATGTTTAAAGCCCCCCAGGTCTTGCGCATGGGCCTCACGTTGTTCGAAAAAGCGTACGCCAATACCAAGGCCCCGGTAGTTTTTATTCAATACCGACTCGCCGCAATAAAATATTTGATCGGGGTCGTAGTCATGGTCAATGAATGGTTGTTTAAATTCTTCGGTTTCATAGCGCATGGGAATGGCAGTGGAAGCGCCAATGACCTTATCTTGATCAAATGCCAGGACGATGACACTTTCCGGGCATTGGATATATGTTTGTAAGTATTGTTCTTCGTATTGGAAATCGCCGTCATATAAATACGGGAAATCACGAAATACCTCGATTCGCAAACGTGCCAGTTCAGGAATGTATTGATGTAGCTTTTCGCCGCTCCAACGTTCGATCCGAATAGGGTTTACCATTGTTTATTGTCCTAAGGATTTAAAAAGGCAAAATTTTAATTGCAGTTGATATAAAATTGCAATCATAAACAATGCACCGCATGTATCAGCCAGCCAATCGGCGCTATCCGCGTTTCTGCCGGGCACAAATGATTGATGCCATTCGTCCGTTAAACCGTAAAAGCTGCAAAACAGCGCAGTGACTATTATCAGGTGTTGAATTTTATTTAGGAAATGGCGGAAAAATCGCCAGCACCATAAGGCCATTAGCGCATAGGCTGCAAAATGGATGAGTTTATCCTGATGATTAAACCAAAATGGAGTAGCTAGCTTTGACTGTGCCGATAGCAGATAAATCAAGCCGCAATAGCTGAATAAAATTATGCCATCAGGAAATGAACGGAATAGTTTAAAATGACTTAAATTTTTCATTGGTTTCCAAAAAGTGCATGAATAATGTTTTTGAATTTGCCTCGTATTGTTTGCATCACCATAACATTGCGGATAAATTAGCAGCAACCCATAAAGCTTTTGAATTGATGCAGCAGGGTCAATTAAGCTTTGTTTCGAACTCAGAGCCGCTTGGCATTGATCGTACCTGTTTTCCTAATCGTCCTGAATTACGTGACCCTCGCACTATGCCCAGACGGAAACTGACGACACAGACCGGTTTGGCCGCTTTTTTTCATGCCATCTCACATATAGAGTTTATGGCTATTTATCTGGCCTGGGATATGATTTACCGGTTTCGGGGTTTACCAGAGCAATTTTATCGCGACTGGTTGACGGTGACCGATGAAGAAGCGCAGCATTTTGGTATGTTGCAACAGCATATGAAACGTTATGATTGTCTCTATGGTGATTTGCCTGCTCATAGCGGTTTATGGGATGTTGCAGAAGATACGGATGATGATTTATTGGCCAGATTGGCATTAGTGCCGCGATATATGGAGGCTCACGGTTTGGATGTGACCCCTGGGATTATTACAAAATTTGAAACTATGGATGATCAGGACAGTGTTGCTTTACTAAGCCGAATTTTAAACGATGAGGTTGGACATGTGCAATATGGCAGTTTTTGGTTTAAAAAAATATGCGGTGAGCATCAATTGGACCCTGAGTCACATTACCGGACATTAATTCAAACTCGTCTTAAAGGTTCCCCTCGAAACGCCTTAAATCGGCCGTTAAGAAAACAGGCTGGGTTTAGTGATAATGAATTGGATTGGTTGGAGTCTTTAGCAACCAGTAAGTTGAGTCACTAAGACAATGGCCTGGTTGTATATAGGAATAGCAATTTGTTAACATTGCTTGATTACTGCGCTAACTGCTTTTGATAAAAAATTCCACTTTTCGGTTTGATTGGACATGACCGTATTCTATTTCTAACGACATTAGATAATGAAAAAAAATTCGATTATTGATTTTCCTTTGTTTGCATTGGGCTTTAGGGCTTTCTTTTTACTTGCCGGTATATCGGCTTTGATATTAATGGCTTTATGGCGCTCGATATATAACGGTCATTTTGGTTTGGATAACTATTATTCACCGTTGGTCTGGCATGGTCACGAAATGTTGCTGGGTTATGGTTCGGCGGTTTTGGCCGGGTTTTTGTTGACGGCGGTTAAAAACTGGACTGAAAACCAG
>SPJK01010509.1_pt1 | contig 28954 bp, 30 predicted proteins | sample 3741771 | NCBI WGS metagenome assembly SPJK01 (sample SAMN10925997, study PRJNA522277) | cold seep metagenome | isolation source: Elba SIP-enriched marine methane seep metagenome, extraction at timepoint T2 | place: Italy: coast of Elba, Mediterranean Sea
ATACAGAATAGGCAGCATTTGCTGTAATTGAAATGTTGATTCTGCTTTCATTATGATGGCGTCCTCCTGTTGTTCAAAAAGAGCATTGGAGCCTTTGAAATCAAAGCGGGTAGAGACTTCACGGTTAGCCTGGTCGACGGCATTATCGACTTCGTGATTATCAAATTCAGAAACAATATCAAATGAAGGCATGGTTTAAGTATCAGGAAAAAAGGGAATTAACTATAATTTTGTTAAACCTATATTTCAATGCTTTTTTCAAACCTGAGAATAATGCGCAGAAATTTTTCATATGTCCTTTTTTTTGTTTTGGCTTGCCTGATCAATGCCTGTTCTTCAAGTCCGGATGTAAAAGGACGAGAATTTGAGCTGGAATCGGTTATCAAAAATGATATTGATCTGATCACTGAAGCACATCAGCAAGAAGTGTTCAAAGCGCTTAAACGATTGGCTATTAAATTGTATAAGCGTAACCCTGCAGAATGGAAAAAAGGCTTTCCCAGTCTTCAAGCTGCGGTAGATGACGTATCCAGTGGTGAATTTCCTGCCGTAAAAGGGAGGGTTAGTGTTGAATGTATCAGATTGGCATTTGATGAAAAATATTCTGGCGATAGAGTGCGTGCATTGATTGCCGGTTTGCAGACTATGGTGTTGAAATCCTACAACGGAGACAGGAAATTTTATGTGTACAGTTTGCTGGATGCGCAAAAATTGTACGATAGCGCACGCAATATCGAGCTTGCTTCCTGGCTGTTGCGCAACAAAAAAGACCAGGATGGAAACTGGTTATTATTGAGCTTGCAAGGGGATGGGGAGATTAACCTAAGTTTTGAGCGGCTGTTTGGCAAAATGATTCATTCCCAGGACATGATGGCCAAAATTATCGCGGACAGAAATCATCGGCAGATTAAGTACGTGATTCAAACCGTGGTGACTGCGTTCATTCCGATCTGAAAATCAATTGATAATCTCTTTTTTTAAAAAATGAGTTAAGCATATGGATGTGATGTAAGATGCGGGCAATATTATGGATAATGCAATTAACAAATTACCGTCAGCTAATCTTTTTGCGGGGCCCATAAAAAAAGGATGAAGACAATATAATGCCAAACTCTGAGATGACATGAAACTAATAATTGTATTGGGCTTGAATGGAATTTTGATGGCTAAAACTAGTATCAACATAGAAATGAATACTAAAGAAGGTCTGGCATAAGTTGGGAGCGCGAATTTATTGATTTTAAAAAACCAGAATCAACATAGATTGTCCAGTCGATAATGATCATTATCGTCGTAATAAATAAAATGAGATAAATATACGTCTTAATTTTGAGATGATCTTTAGAGATTAAGTTGTGAATTAAAATGGCGGCAAATGGATAGGGAGTGAAATTTAGAATATTGTAATATCTACAAGGGTAAAATTGGTCAACATTGACACAGTAAACAGGTAGAAAAAGTAACTGTAGAATACTGATTATAAAGAGAATGAGTATCAGCTGAGTATGTAGTGATTTTGATAGTTGAACAATTATTGACAAGATGATCAGGTTAATAAAAAAATAATAAATTGTGTTTCCACCCGACAAAACGTAATCAAAGGTTTTTGTAGCCTCCGTGGGGATTGTGTTAATAAATTCCCAGCCGTTGTTGGAAAAAATAGCCAGAAAAATAATCCAAAATAAAGCCACTTTGAAAAGTCTAAATAAATAAGCAAAAAAATCCTTAAGTGACTTTTGTTTTTGATATAAAAAGAAATTGGAAATGATGAAGAAAACAGGCACGGCCAGCAGCAATATATAAAAAACAAAAATGTCTGATATTGCAAATGAATGGTGTAAAAATAAATTTTTATCAAATATTTTGGACGTTGAATAATAGCCTGTATGGGTAATTACAACGCATACAGAAAAAAATGCTCTGAGATAATCAATAGAATAAATGCGAGACATTATGTCAGTGTTGTATATTTCGATTTAAACATCCTGGCAGCATCAATACGGCAAATCCGAATAGCCTCGCCGATTTGTTTACCACTTAACTTTTTATTTTTCAGAACGGTGCGGGTATCCGTTTTTGCAATGTCTTTTGCAACATCCAGAAAAAATGCCCCTTGCGGATAGTCACGGTTTTCAAATCCGGTGCGTCCCCGCATATCGGCTTCGCATGCGTGGACGAAATCCTGTAATGGTTCAGGGTGTTTGAATGTGCCCAGGGCATTCAATACATCTACCAGGGTGGAAGGGTTAAGTTCTAATGCACGATGGCAGTGGGTGTGGTAGCGCATCACGTGATGACACAGAGTGCTGAATGTCTTGGGAATTCGCAATCGCTTACACAGGGCATCGAGTAGAGGAAGGCCAGTCTCTTCATGCCCATGATGGCTTGGCCAGTTTTCTGGTGGACTGAGGGCTTTGCCGAGGTCGTGTAATACGGCGGCGAGACGGACTTCAGGTTTGGCTGATAATTTACAGGCCTGTTCCAGTACCATCATGCAGTGAATGCCGGTGTCGATTTCCGGGTGATATTGTGCCGGTTGCGGTACGCCAAACAAATGATCAATTTCGGGAAAAATTGAAGTCAGTGCTTTGCATTGCCGCAAGGTGTAAAAAAAAGCCTGCGGAGATTGTTCTTTCAGGGCTTTCAGTAATTCTGCCCACACTCTTTCGGCAACCAGATGTTCGGTTTCTCCCGCAGTGACCATGCTTTCCATCAAGTCGCGGGTTTCTGGTGCCAGGGTAAAGCCAAGATGCGCATAACGGGCAGCAAATCTTGCCACACGTAAAATCCGCACCGGATCTTCATTAAATGCAGGAGAAACGTGGCGAAATACGCGCTGTTCCAAATCCTGTTGTCCGCCAAAAGGATCAATGAGTTGGCCTTTTTCATCTTGGGCGATGGCATTTATGGTCAGGTCGCGGCGCAGCAAATCCTGCTCTAAAGTGACTTCAGCATCCGCATGCATAACAAAACCTTTGTAACCGGGCGCTGTTTTGCGTTCGGTGCGGGCCAAGGCATATTCTTCATGGGTTTGCGGGTGTAAAAACACAGGAAAGTCTTTGCCAACCGTTTTAAAGCCGAGGGCTTCCATTGACTCTGGTGTCTCGCCGACCACCACCCAGTCCCTCTCTCTGACAGGGAAGTTTAATAATTGATCGCGCACAGCGCCGCCAACTAAATAGGTTATCATGGGAGCTCTTAATTTTCAGATGAGCTGAATAGTATAGCTGTTTGGCTGTTGTCAGTCTTGTTTCCGCTGAGTAATGGATATATCACTTGCATATTTCTCTGACGTTTTTTGGTTTAGCACGTTGATTGGTGTGTTTGCCGGATTGTCGGCCGGTCTGTTTGGACTGGGAGGTGGATTGGTCATTGTGCCGTCACTCGTGTGGTTGTTTAGCTGGTATGGCATGGATGAGCATGTATTGATGCTGATGGCCATCGCCACCTCGCTGGCCGCAATTGTGCCTACGTCATTATCTTCAATCATCGCGCATTACCGATTAGGTGCGATAGACTGGCGCTGCGTGTTTCGCCTGGTTCCCGGGATTATTTTAGGCGCTATGCTGGGCGCTTATTTTGCTGATGAGATGGATGGCAGGGTATTGCGCTGGGTGTTTATTGTGTACTTGTTTTATGTCGGTAGAAATATGGCGATGCAGATTAAACCAGTGTACAACGTTGTTGGAGGTGTACGTTATCTCGATTATTTTGCCGGTGGAGTAATTGGTGTGGTTTCAAGCCTGTTGGGGATAGGCGGTGGAACACTGACCGTGCCTTATTTGTCCGGTCAGGGTGTGGATATGAAAAAAGCGGTGGCGATTTCCAGTGCTTGCGGTTTGCCTATTGCAATATCAAGTTCTGCCAGTTTTGCTGTATTAGGGCAGGGGCAAGGGCATCTTCCTGCAGGCAGTATCGGTTATGTGTATCCGCAGGCATTTATGGGAATTGTTATTCTCAGTATTTTAACAGCGCCACTGGGTGCAAAACTGGCGAATTATTTACCCGCAAAGAAATTGCGTCGCTATTTTTCGCTGGTATTGTTTGTTATGGCGATAAAAATGATAGTGTTGATGGTGGAATAGGTCAGGTATTGCTACACGGATGTTGTTTTATTAATTGGACAAGCTTTTTAGATAGCCGACGGATACCCCGCTGATTCACTTTCTGGTTATTTCCTTTCAATTCAATATCGATACGTTTAATTAATTTCCCTGAATCCACATGAATCAGTTTGGCGACAAGATAAGAAAATAAATGACTGGGTTTGGTATGTCGGGTGACAATCAGCCAGTCTGTATTGAGTTTTTCACCCAGGGAGCGGGCTTCATCAGGATAAGTAAACAGATAGCCAAATCCCGGGTTGGCATCTTTTTGCATGTGACGAGGCACATCAACCACCTGAAAATCGTTGCCGGACTGTAAGGATTGTATCAACATGGGCTGAAATTGCGCGGTACGGGCGATTTCTTTTTCAGTATAGGGTAGCGATGTGATGTCACGCAACTCAAATGAGAGTACGCTTATTTTGCTGCAAGCGAAAGCCGGGTTAACAAAATTTAAAGTAAATAAGAGAGAGAACGCACTAATGTTTATTTTCATTGATACTTGCAAGGGCTGCGGAAAAAACGAGCTTTCTGCATACCATTTTACCAACTAGACTTATGGTGTGCAGCAACAATGTCGTAAATACGTGAGTAGGGTAAACACATTTGAAAGTCAAACAGAGAAATATTTTTAGCTATTTGTTACGAATTTTCTTACTTTGGTGGATGCCATTGCTGGTTTTGTTCGGTTTTTTCTTTTATATGGAATTACAAAATCGTATTGAAGAAATCAAGCAGGGTGAGAGAACGAATGTAACGTTGGGGCGATATGCATTAAATGATAGTTTAACCAGCAAGGTTGCAGACTTACGCTTGTTGGCTGATCTTTTTAAGCAAAATTATAAACAGTCACGAAAACGTTTTATTTCCAGTCAAATTAAATTATTTACGTCAGTGATAGCCCAACAGGCCGGGTATGACCAAATTCGGTTTATTGATAATAATGGGCAGGAAATAATTCGGGTAAACCGGAGGTATGAGACGGTCAATGTGGTCAAAAACAAAAGGCTTCAAAATAAGAAAGACCGATATTATGTTAAAGACATTCAAGTATTGGGTGAGGGTGAAATTTATGTTTCACCGATGGATTTAAATGTTGAAGATGGCCAAATAGAGATTCCCATAACACCTACGGTGCGCTTGGGTACGCCAATATTTGATTTTGCCGGCAGAAGAACAGGCATGCTGGTGATCAATATAAATGGGACGTATTTAATGTCCAGCCTGTCTGCCATCAGTCGTGGGTTTGCCCATCCAATGTCATTACTTAATAAAAATGGCTACTGGTTATTGGAGCGCGATCCGGACAAAACGTGGGGGTTTATGTTTGGAAACAATCAACGTTTTCAAACCTACTATCCTCAGCTTTGGAATAAAATTCAATCTTCACAACGTGGTCAGCTGGTAAATCAGGAGGGCGGCGTTTTTACTTATGATTCAATTTACCCCTTAATAGTCGCTTCTCAGTCCAGTGTCAAAGTCAGCTCATTCCAAGAAAACGAGAGTGAGAAAAAAGCATTTTATTGGAAGATCGTCACCCGGATTAGTCCAGAAAAGTTACTAGATATTCAAAAAGAAATGTTTAATCGCTTTTTTTCTATGGCTGTTCCGTTGGTGGTTTTATTGATGTTGATTTCCTGGAAATTAGCCCGTGCACGAATGCGGCATCATGTCTCACAAGTGGCATTGCAGGCGGCGTACACTAATCTGGAGCAGAAAGTTGAAGAAAGAACGTTGGCGTTAAGAAAGGAAGTAGAGTTTAGAAAGCAAACGGAAGAAAGAATGCGTCATATGGCCAGTTACGATAATTTGACGGGTATACCCAACCGGGCTTTGTTTGATGATAGATTGCGCACGGTATTAACGTTGAATCGGCGGCATAAAAAAATTATTGCCTTAATGTTTATCGACCTGGATGGTTTTAAACAGGTTAATGATAGCTATGGGCACGATTGCGGCGATCAATTGCTTATTCAAGTGAGTCATCGCTTATCAAAGCAAATAAGAGAAAGTGATACGGTAGGCCGCTATGGGGGAGATGAGTTTGTCGTTTTATTAAACGATATTGCCCATCTGGGGGACGCGGATTTTATTGCAATAGAAGTTATTCAAAGTTTATCAGAGCGCTTTTTGATTAATGAGAATGAAGTCATCATCGGGTGCAGCATTGGAATCGCGATTCACCGGGGTGAAGTGATTTCAATTAAAGAGTTCATCAAAATAGCGGATGAGGCGATGTACAGTGTTAAGAAGAATGGAAAGAATAATTTTAAGCGAGTAGAGGTGTCTTCAAGCAATGAGGACGTCTACTATATTTAGTCGGCTGAGTTTCAATGTCATAAAAGCTTCACGGTAGCATCATCAATCTGTCATCTTTGCCTAATATTCTGCGTTTTCCAACTAATAATAACTGGAGGGAAAAATGCAATTTATTAAACCTGTTGTAGCTGCAATCGCGGTGATGTCGGCCATGACATCCTTTTCTGTTTTTGCCGATAAGCCTTATTTTGCAGGAAAGTATAAAAAAAAGCACAATAAAATGTCTGTGCAATTGGGCCCAAGACCTTATTTTCTGGTCAACGATATGGAGCCAAGCCGTTTAAAAAGAAAGTTGAAGCAATGTAGTGAAGGGCCATTTTATAAATCAGATTTTTCAATTGGCCATCGCGGCGCACCTATGCAATTTCCGGAGCACACTAAAGAGTCTTATGTCGCTGCGGCCAGAATGGGGGCGGGTATCCTTGAATGTGATGTGACTTTTACCAAAGACAAAGAGCTGGTTTGTCGACATTCTCAATGCGATCTGCATACAACAACAGATATTCTGGCCACACCGTTGGCAGAAAAATGCAGTGTAGCGCCTGATTACACCAGTGATACACCATTTAAAGATGTTAAATGCTGTACCAGTGACCTGACGTTGCGTGAATTCAAAACCTTGCAAGGTAAAATGGATGCCGGAAATAAAAATGCGGCCACTCTGGAAGAATATTTTGATTCAACGGCAAACTGGCGTACAGACCTATATGCGAGTCGCGGTACTTTGCTGACGCATAAAGAAAGTATCCGTTTGTTCAAAAAACTGGGCGTTAAAATGACACCAGAGTTGAAATCACCCAGCGTGGAAATGCCGTTTGATGGTTTTACCCAGGAAGATTATGCGCAAAAGATGATTAACGAATATAAACAGGCACGAGTTCGTCCAGGCAAAGTGTATCCGCAATCATTTAATCTGGATGATGTTTTGTACTGGATTGACAATACGCCTCGTTTTGGCAAGCAAGCGGTCTATCTGGATGGTCGTTATGATGATCCAACGTTTGATCATACTGACCCGGCCACATGGACACCAAGCATGGAAGAGTTGGTTGAAGATGGTGTAAAAATTATTGCGCCACCAATGTGGATGTTGGTTAAGGCAAACAAGTGGGGGCAGATTGCACCTTCAAAATATGCTAAACGCGCTAAAAGAGCGGGTTTGGATATCATAACCTGGACGCTGGAAAGGTCCGGTCCATTGGCAAATGGCGGCGGCTGGTACTATCAAACGACATCTGACGTAATTGACAATGATGGCGATATGATGGAGCTGCTGCATGTATTAGCAAAAAAAGTGGGCGTGTTAGGCGTGTTCTCTGACTGGCCTGCGACGACGACATATTATGCTAACTGTATGAATCTTAAATAGTCGCTCGACTTATCTCAACACGGGTGGTTAGTGTTTTTGACCACCCGTTTTCTCATCACTTACATTCCTGTTACATTAATCTGCCACCCTTAAGCTTTTTATTATCTGCAGATTGATGGATATTCATCTCATATATTTGATAAAGGCATTCATATTACCGCCCGCAATTTTTATTTTTCTGGGTATTTTTGGATTTTTTTATATTGCTAGGGCAATTGGCAAAAAGCTCGTTTTCCTAAGTGTTTTGGGACAATTAGTGTTTAGCTTGCCTGTCACCTCCTATTTTTTAACTAAAACCTGGGAATTCATCCCTCCCATAACGAATGAACAATTAAAAAACAGTCAGGCACAAGCTGTTGTGGTGCTAGGAGGGGGGTATTCAAAAACCAGTGAAGAGCTGGATGAAGATTTTGTCTTGTCAGGATTCAGCGAGGCACGGGTTCGATATGCTGCTCAAGTGAGTAGGCACACCGGGTTACCCATCGTTGTCTCAGGGGGAAATGTGCTGGGTAAACATTCTGTCCAAGAGGCTGATCTAATGGCGGATGAATTGGCGCAGCGATATTCGATAAAGGTAAAGTGGAAAGAGAGTCATAGCCGCAATACTGCAGAAAATGCAGAACAGACCTTTTTACAATTAAGCCGGGAAAATATTGATCATATCATTTTGGTGACCCATGCCTTCCACATGCCACGTGCTCTTTATCAATTCCAGCAGCAAGGGTTTAAGGTGACTCCTGCGCCTACTCGTTTTATGAGTGCAGATACACGCTGGGATGTGTTTATGTTTATTCCTTCAGTGAATTCAATGGGCGGGAATTTTTTAATTCTGCATGAGGTTGTTGGGTTTGTTTGGTATCTGCTTAGGTACGGATAGGGGTTACAGATTTGAATTGAGAATTGTCTGTACAAATCTTAATCACAAAAACAAATATTGTAATACGATTTTCATTTTTTACTGATAAGCTCCGGCGCAAACATGATGAGTTCATGTTGTTGGCATTACTTAGATTTTTCTTTTGTTGGGAGGGCTTTTATATGGCGACTGGAACTGTAAAATGGTTTAATAATACGAAAGGGTTTGGTTTTATTGAGCCCGCAGAAGGTAAAGAAGACATTTTTGTTCATCATTCTGTGATATTGGGGGAGGGATTTAAGACACTGTCTCCTGGCCAACCGGTCACGTTTGAATTTGAAAACGGCCCAAAGGGCTTGGCTGCAACCAATGTCCAACCGCAATAGGCATCCGCTTTGCTTTATGCAGCTTTAAAATTAGCCAATCTATAACAAATTAGTCTGGTTCATGAGGGGGTTGAGTGCAGGTGTAGCCAGATTAATAAACTAACTTCATATTGATCAGAATGCTGCACCCTTAATCGGGGGGCAGTCTTGTTTTTGTTTTTATATAGCTGTAATCTTACTGTCATGTTTCGCATTGTTTAGCAAAGGCTAACTCCGCAACGAAAATAATTAATGACGCTTTCAAATGATTTTGGTAGCATCTTTCCGTATCCATTGTCGATTAATGGCATAAATGGACTGGGTTTGTTGTATTTATCCAGAAAACTATAAAAATAATATGCTGAAAAAATCAATTTTAATGACGATTGGAATACTGGTTTTTGTAATAGGGATGATCTTATTTCCTTTGCCCGTTCCATTTGGATTGCCTATTATGATTGTTGGTATGGCAATTATGTTTAAAGCCTCTGACCGTTTTAAACGAAAGGTGGTTCGTTGGTCATGGAATAATGTTTACGCACGTATTGTGTGGTCTAAGTTCAAAGACTACCGCAAAAAAAGAAAGCTAGCAGTTTCTCAATCCGGCGTGTCATAAAAACTTAAAGGAAAGTTAACATCGCTGTCATATTTCAAAACTATCCTAAACTTCATAGAGCGAATGTTTGTAGTCTGGATATAGGGATTTCTCCAGTTTTTTTGGAGGTTGAAGTTAATGAAGCTGATAAATTCTGTACACCAATTAGATGTCTTTATGTTTAATTTTTTGATGAATGTAAAGAGTTATCGTTACTTGGCATTATTTGCCAGATATATATCTAAAACGGGTGATGGCCAATTGTATTTACTGGTGGGTGCTGGCGCTCTGCTTGCAGAGGGTGTCGACAGTGCTTATTTACACGTTACGGCGTTAGGTTTTTTAATTGAAAGGCCGATATATTTCATATTAAAAAACGGATTTAAACGCAATCGTCCGCAGGCGGCTTTAAAAGGTTTTAATAGTCTCATCACACCTTCTGATCAATTCAGTTTTCCATCGGGCCATACTTCCGCAGCGTTTTTATTTGCAACTGTGACAGGGTTTTATTATCCTTTTTTACTTTTACCTTTATTGATTTGGGCTGCTTCTGTTGGGTTTTCTCGTGTTATTCTGGGCGTGCATTTTCCTACAGATACATTCGTCGGTATGGGCTTGGGAATCAGTGTCGCCTTTTACAGTTTTAAGATAATAACTACATGAGAATTTTCTACGGAGTCCAAGGGACTGGAAATGGCCATATTACCCGTGCCAGGGTTATGGCAAAAAAACTATACACAGCTGGCTTTGATGTTACATTTCAATTTACTGGACGCCCGGAGCATAAATATTTCGATATGGATGTTTTTGAGCAATTTCAGTTTAAAGAAGGGCTCACATTTAATACAAACAAAGGGCAGGTTAGCTATTTAAAAACAGCAATTGAAGCCAAGCCAATGGTTTTTTACAAAGATGTCAAGTCACTAGATTTTAGTGAGTTTGACTTGATTCTTTGTGATTACGAACCTATTACTGCCTGGGCAGGGAAAAAGCAAAAAAAACAAGTGATAGGTGTAGGTCATCAATACGCTTTTGATCACGAAATACCGCGTGTAAAGACAGATCCCCTGGCTGATGTGATTATGCGTAATTTTGCGCCGGTTGATGTTGGGATCGGATTGCACTGGCATCATTTTGGTCAACCTATTTTACCTCCAATTATCGAAACGCTTCCCGTTCCGAAGGATATCAAGAAAGATAAAATTGTTGTTTATCTACCTTTTGAGGATCCGAATGATGTCGTTGAATATTTGGAGCCATTTAAGGAATACGAGTTTCATTTATATGCGGCAACGCCTTTGAAAAGAAGTTTTGAGCATATTATTCATCACCCATTATCCAGAGAAGGCTTTCATCAAGATTTAAAAAATTGTGTAGGGATAATAAGTAATGCCGGATTTGAGTTGGCAAGTGAATCGTTGCAAATGGGGAAAAAAATCCTGGCTAAACCTTTGCACTCTCAAATGGAGCAGTTATCTAATGCCGAGGCATTGAGCCAGCTGGGCTACGGGGACACAATGATAGATTTATCTACTCAAGCAATTGCAAAATGGTTGGAAAAAGATCAGTCTGTTCAAGTAAATTACCCTGATGTTGCACAAATATTAGTAGATTGGATCAAACAAGGTATGGAAAAAATTGATCAGGAATTTATTAAATTTGTGTGGGATCAGGTTGAAGTATCGACACTTAAAACCTGAAGTCATTCCCCCGCTAGCAGGCTGCTGAAAAACTATTGCGCTTGCCATTAAAACCTGTAAACGGCGCTTTTTCATCACTATTGCCTTGTCTTGATTGTGCTCTTAACGTTTTTCAACAAGCTGCTCGTAGGGGCAATTCTGGTTAAAGAGTGTGTTTTTTATTGAACTCAGAAATTAAGTCAACAGGTTTTTTCTTCTTGTTTGTTTTATTTAATACATAAACCAGTGTTTCGCCTTTAGGGCCCGCCCCGATTTGAGTAAAGCGATAGGGTGCTTCACCTACCTTCAAAAATGATTGTAGGTCTTCCCATTCGCTGAAAACATAAATTCTGCCGTCTTTTCTGACTTCCCCATAAAAGCCAGTGTCTATCCCGTTAGCTATCCCGTCATACATGGAAACAGAGCCGATGCCAGAACGCATTTTCTTGTCCTTTTTTTGCAGACCAAAGACAATGGTTTCGCCATTTTGTCCTGCACCTATTCGAGTCAGTCTGTAAGCCGTTTCTCCAACATTGATAAAGCTTTGATATGTCTTAAAGTCATCAAAGATATACACTCTTCCTTCTTTAAAGACCTGGTAATAATCATTCGTGTTATAGAAAGGTTCACAAAAGGCAGCTGTGCTGACAGTGAGAGCAGCAATAAAACAGGAAAGTCTAATTTTGTTAAGAATCATAAATATTTTCCAGCTAGGTTATTATTTTAAGATGTTAGTGAGATTATAGAGGAAATTTTTTACAGTAGAATCTGTTTTGATTAGCGGGATATAAAAGAAAAAGTGTGCACCTGATGACTTGTCATAAATCTGTAATATTTTATTAATACTATTGTCACCCTTTATCTTCACAATCGTAACGATTTTAATATTGAGAAACCATATGAAGAATTTGAATAATGCAAAGCGCTTAATCTCAGGATTAAGTTTTTCCTCAATACTGTTTTTTTCAGCATCATCAGGTGCAGTGCAAACAGTAGATGAAGGGGTTCCAGAGTATCAAAAAGCCAGTGGGATTTCTGGAAATTTGTCCAGTGTTGGATCGGATACATTGGCAAATCTGATGACATTGTGGGCAGAGGAATTTAAACGACTCTATCCTAATGTAAATATTCAAATTCAGGCGGCAGGATCTTCAACTGCGCCACCGGCATTAACAGAAGCAACTTCAAACCTTGGCCCTATGAGCCGTAAAATGAAGGATAAAGAACGTGATGCATTTGAAAAGAAGTACGGGTATAAACCAACAGCAATTCCTGTGGCGATTGATGCTTTGGCCGTCTATGTAAATAAAGAAAACCCTATTGAGGGGTTGTCAATTCCACAAGTTGACGCCATCATGTCTTCTACCCGTAAATGTGGATATGACTCTGATATTACCAAGTGGGGACAGACGGGGCTGGAAGGGGCCTGGGGTGATAAAACAATCCAGTTATATGGTCGTAATTCTGTTTCTGGTACCTATGGTTACTTTAAGAAGAAGGCGCTTTGTAAAGGTGATTTCAAAAGCAATGTGAATGAGCAGCCTGGCTCAGCATCTGTTGTTCAGTCAGTGACGTCTTCTATGAATGGTATTGGTTACTCCGGCATTGGATACAAGACGTCAGGTGTCAAAGCTGTGCCTTTGGCTAAGAAGCATGGTGGCGATTACGTTGAGGCCACACCGGCAAATGCAGTCGCTGGAAAATACCCACTTGCCAGATTTTTATATGTTTATGTCAACAAACAACCTAATAGACCGTTACCACCGTTAGAAGGTGAATTTATCAAAATGGTTTTATCCAAGGTTGGTCAACAAGTCGTTATTAAGGATGGCTATATTCCATTGCCTGAGAATGTTGTGGAAAAAGTATTGAAATCGGTCGAATAATCACTAAATAAAAAGAGGGCAAGGATGCCTTCTTTTTATGTGATATTGCCGCTAATGAGGATCGTTAGTCACTGGGGCTTGAAAATGTTTTTAAGTTTCTAAGATTTAGGAATTGTAGGATAATACCGTTTGCTGGTGTGTTCAGGTTGTATCCAGTTATTTACGTTTCATCCTTTCTGTGTAGTGCAGAAATTATTCAAATAATAATACGTCTTGAAAATTTAATGTCTCATTCAACTTCTGTAAATGTGTTTTATCAGAAATGGCGTTTGATAAAAGACCAATTAATCCGTTATGGCGTCGTCGCGGGTGGATTGGGTGTGATTGTTGCCATATTACTGATTTTCTTTTACTTGCTTTATGTCGTTTTTCCATTATTTTTATCAGCTAATGTTGAAGCGCATGCAGATTATAGCCTGCCTGAGCAAACGCTTGGCAAAACGCTATTCATGGCGATGGAAGAGCAAAATGAAATTGCCGTTCGTTTTACTGACCAGGGCAAATCGGTTTTTTTCGACGTAAAAAGCGGAAAAACCTTATTAACTGAATCTTTTACTGTCCCAGAAGATGTACACATCACCAGTTTTAACCCTGGTCGTTTTGACAAGGGGGTGGTTATCTATGGGCTTTCCGATGGCCGTGTTTTGGTTGCAAAACATAAATATAAAATAAGTTATCCGAATGATGTACGAAAAATAACGCCAATACTGGAGTTTCCCCTGGGAAATGAACCTGTTCAGGTTGCTGAGCCAGGTGAACAACTGACCAACGTGGCCATTCGTCATGGTGAAGAGCAAACCACCATCATTGCCCAAACTGAGGAAAAACTATATGTCACCAATTTTGCCAAAGAAGACGCCCTGTTTGCCGATGAGGACAGTTTGCGGCAGACTGAGAGTCAGGTTGAGCTTAATGATCCGGTACACTTTATCCTATTAGATAAAGAGCAACGTAATGTGTATTTACTTACCAAGGCTGGTGCGCTGACGTTATTGGACATAAGCGATAAAGAAACGCCACAACGCATTGAAAAAGTAAATGTTCTTAAGCATGGGGATATGGTAACTTCAGTTGAATTTCTTACGGGTGAGTTGTCACTCTTGATTGGTGATTCTACCGGGCTTGTTTCGCAATGGAGTATTGTGCGTGATGACCACAATCAATTGAATTTAACGCGATTAAGACAGTTTAAAGTGTCCGAGTCATCTGTCATGGTGATTGCACCGGAACAAAGACGTAAAGGTTTTGTAACCACGGATATCTTGGGATATGTTGGAATCTATCACTCTACCGCAGAAAGAAAACTGATTAATCAGCAGGTTAGAAACGCCGCGCCAGTGGCTATGGCATTGTCCCCAAGAGCGAATGCATTTTTGCTGGAAACAGAGTCAGGGCGTGTAGACTTCTGGCATATTGATAATGAACACCCTGACGTGTCATGGTCATCGATTTGGGGAAAAGTCTGGTATGAAAGTTATCCAAAACCAGATTATATCTGGCAGTCTTCATCCGCAAGTAATGACTTTGAACCAAAAATGAGTCTGACCCCTCTGGTGTTTGGTACCTTGAAAGCTGCGTTTTACGCCATGATTGTCGCCATACCGTTAGCCCTAATGGGAGCCATCTATACCGCTTATTTTATGGCGCCGGAAATGCGGCAACTGGTTAAGCCCAGTATTGAGATCATGGAAGCGTTGCCAACCGTGATTCTTGGTTTTTTAGCGGGCTTGTGGTTGGCGCCTTTCGTAGAAGAAAACCTGGTTGGCATGTTCTCATTCCTGGTCGTTGTTCCTGTCTCTGTCATATTGTTTGCTTATTTCTGGCGCTTCATATTGCCAAAAAAATATCAACAACGGGTGCCGGAGGGATGGGATGCCGCAGTTTTAGTGCCTGTTTTAATTATCAGCACATTAATATCATTCGCAGTCAGTCCGACAATTGAAACCTGGTTTTTCTCGGGCAATATGCAAATCTGGATGAGCCGTGAGCTGGGTGTCGGTTATGATCAGCGAAACTCCCTCGTCGTAGGTATTGCGATGGGATTTGCTGTGATCCCTACCATTTTTTCAATTGCGGAAGATGCCATCTTTAGCGTACCAAAACATTTAACGACAGGCTCTTTGGCGCTGGGAGCAACGCCCTGGCAGACGATGACCAAAGTGGTGTTGTTGACAGCCAGCCCGGGGATATTTTCAGCAGTAATGATTGGCTTTGGGCGTGCAGTTGGTGAAACCATGATTGTGCTGATGGCGACAGGAAATACGCCTGTCATGGATCTGAGTATCTTCCAGGGAATGCGTACCTTATCGGCAAATATTGCAGTTGAAATGCCCGAGTCAGAAGTCGACAGTACCCATTACCGGGTACTGTTTCTGGCAGCACTGGTGTTATTCATGTTCACCTTCGTATTTAATACCGCAGCCGAATTAGTACGTCAAAATCTTCGTCAAAAATACAGTTCATTATGATTAAAGAATGGATTAAAAGTGGTTCGCCCTGGATCTGGTTAACAGCCTCAGCAGTCAGTGCATGTTTGATACTGGTGTTTGGATTGTTGTTACTGATCGCTTTTAGAGGGCTCGGTCATTTCTGGCCTGTTGACATTGTAGAGTTTCGCTATGATGAAGGTCAGGGAGAAACCTTGATTGCTGGGGAGCTGGTTGATTCAGCCATTATGACAGCGGCTCAAGCCAAAGATGCGGGCTATAAACTGGCTGAGGATGAAGACTTTTTAGAGCAGCGCCTGATTAAGGTCGGTAATAGAGATTTAACCGGTCTTGATTTTCGTTGGGTACAGGCCAGGTTTATCAAGGGGCAGGGGCTTCCCTCGGAGCTCGTGACAATAGAAAGACGTGAATGGGGCAATTTCTATGGCCGCATATTAGAATTAAGAGAAAACCAGAACACAATCGCCAAAAATGGCGAAGCGTTTGAACTGTCTGAACAAAGATTGAAGCGCGCTTTAAAGTTACATGCGCATATTGAGCACATTCAGAAAAAAGACGTTGGAGCCATCAATTTTGCGTTGGAAAGGTTGCGTCTGAAACAGCGCAGATTACAGCTGGATGGCGAATGGTCCGAGGTCATTCAGCATCAATTTGCTAAACAAAGAAGTCAACTGGATAAAGACTATGCTGTTTTGCAGGAGCAAATGGATAGCTTAAACAAGCAAATTCGGCGCGACAGTATTTTGGTGCAAGCGGCACACGGTCAAACTCTGGAGGTTGGTTTATACAACATAGTGCGTATGATCCAACCCAATGCCATGAGTTTGACAGATAAAATGCTGGAATACATCAGCAAATTCATTGAATTTATCTGGGCTGACCCGCGCGAAGCGAATACTGAAGGCGGTATTTTTCCGGCGATTTTTGGCACCATTATGATGGTGATGTTGATGTCCGTGATTGTTACCCCTTTTGGCGTGATTGCTGCCGTCTATTTACGTGAATACGCCCCTCAGGGACTGGTGACCCGAATTATCCGAATTTCTGTCAATAATCTGGCCGGAGTGCCATCTATCGTCTATGGTGTATTCGGCCTAGGTTTTTTTGTGTATATTCTTGGCGGCAACATTGACCAGTTATTTTATCCGGAAGCGGCACCCGCGCCCGTATTTGGTACGCCAGGACTTATGTGGGCATCATTTACCCTGGCATTATTAACCTTGCCCGTTGTTATTGTTTCTACCGAAGAGGGCTTGTCGCGTATTCCCAAATCTATTCGGGAAGGGAGCCTGGCATTGGGGGCAACCAAGGCAGAAACATTATGGAAAACCGTGTTACCCATGGCCAGCCCAGCCATGATGACCGGGTTAATCCTGGCGGTGGCGCGTGCTGCGGGTGAAGTAGCACCCTTGATGCTGGTGGGCGTAGTTAAATTGGCTCCGACCTTGCCGTTAGATGGAAACTTTCCGTTTTTTCATCTGGACAGAAAGTTTATGCACCTAGGTTTTCACATTTATGATGTCGGTTTCCAGAGCCCGAATGTTGAAGCTGCACGACCGTTGGTTTATGCAACGTCATTATTATTAGTCATTGTGATTGTTGCACTGAACATTTTTGCAGTCAGAATCAGGAATCAATTGCGCGAAAAATATCGAGCATTGGAAAATTAAATATACACTTATGGATGACTCAGAAATTACTCCGGAAAAAGAAATGACAGAGCAAACGCGTACACATGCTATCGATATCAATGCATTAGCCAGAAAAAATGATAAAGAGCAAGGTGAGCTTGATTTTTGCTTGAAGGTGAAAAACCTGAATTTATTTTATGGTGATCAGCAAGCCTTATTTGACATAAATATGGAAATGGCCAAAAAGAGGGTGACGGCATATATTGGCCCCAGTGGTTGTGGAAAATCTACATTACTACGCTGCATTAACCGTATGAATGATCTGGTTGATATAGCGCGGATAAATGGACAGGTATTTTTGGAAGGCAATGATGTTTATGATAAGTCGGTCAATGTGGCTGATTTGCGTCGAAAAGTAGGCATGGTATTTCAAAAACCCAATCCTTTTCCCAAGACGATTTATGAAAATGTGGCTTATGGGTTAAGAATTCAAGGTGTAAAAGATCGACGCGTACTGGATGAAGCCGTTGAAAAATCTTTGCGGGGTGCGGCATTGTGGGATGAAGTGAAAGATCGTCTGGATGATAATGCATTAGGCTTGTCTGGTGGTCAACAACAAAGGCTCGTGATTGCTCGAGCTATTGCGATAGAGCCGGAAGTCTTGCTACTTGATGAGCCGGCTTCGGCTCTTGATCCGATTTCAACCTTAAAGATTGAAGAATTAATCAACGACTTGAAGGAAGATTACACCATCGTTATCGTGACCCATAATATGCAGCAGGCTGCTCGCGTTTCCGACTATACTGCATTTATGTACATGGGCGAATTGATTGAATTTGGTGAAACTAGTGAGTTGTTTACCAATCCAAAGAAAAAACAGACGGAAGATTATATTACCGGTCGATACGGTTAAATTCTTTTCTGTGCTTCGATAAATATGTTGGCAGTCTTGGTCAGAGGATAACAAATGGATAACAAAAATTTAGGCCACCACATTTCCCGTCAATTTAATCAAGAAATTGATGGTATTCGTAACAAAGTCTTGGCAATGGGAGGGCTGGTTGCTGATCAGATTGATCTGGCAGCAAAATCGTTTATCCAGAGTGATTTGGAAATGGCGGAAAAGGTGATTCAACAGGATGAACTGGTGAATAACCTTGAGATGAATATTGATCAAGAATGTACCGAAATTTTGGCAAAGAGACAGCCAGCTGCATTTGATTTAAGAATGCTGATTGCCACGATAAAAGCGATCACAGACCTGGAACGTATTGGTGATGAAGCAGCACGTATCTCAAAAATGACTATTCGGCTGGAAAATACCGAATACTATCATGATCAATTTCATGAAATTCAGCATCTATTGGACATGGTTAAAAGCATGTTGAATGGGGCTCTGGATTCCTTTGCGCGTTTAGATGTGCATGATCTGGCGCAAATTACCGGGAAGGACCTAAAGGTCGATCGCGAATATGCCAGCATTGTGCGTCAGTTGATCACCAAGATGATGGAAGATCCTCGCAATATTACGCGAACACTGGATATTTTATGGGTGGCCCGGGCATTGGAAAGAATCGGTGATCATTCCTGTAATATTTGCGAACATGTCATTTATATGGTTCAGGGCGAAGATGTGCGTCATTTGAGCCAGGATGAACTGGAAAAGGTGTTGCAACAGAATTAAATGTGTTGAACATTGTTCATGAAAAATGCTCTCAACAATGATCGTTTTTAATCATGCAAAGGAGAGGGGATGGGGCGATATGATGAACAACAAAGTGGCAATTCACTAAACACCCTTTTTATTTGGGGCTTTCTCATTATTATCCTGGCAGCAGCAGGATATTATTTTTTCACTCAACAGAGTGCTCCTCAGGATTCTGCACATATTCAGAAACTGGAACTACCCATTCCAGTAGAAATCGCTAAGCGACCTGCAACGGTGCCCGGTAAAGAGGAAACTCTGGTTGCAGAGCCGCATCAAGATCCGGATCTTATAGACCAGACCCGGCAGCAACTTTTTTCAGAGTTATCATCAATCGATGGGCAGGATGCTCAAGTGCGTAAGTTTTTTCAGTTTTATTCGGCAGACCTGTTACCGATGGCGCAGGCAGATGAATTGCTGAAAAAGATGACCCGTATTTTTAATGATTTTGCGCAAGGACAAAGGCAAAACAAGCATATGCGTGACTTCACATTGTCCTCTCCCTTTATGGCACAGAAGTCAGGAAACCAATGGATTATTGCACAACAAAATTATGCAAGATACGATGCATTAATTAATGGGCTGCTAGTTATTGATGATGCACTCTGGCTGCATGCATATACGTTTTTTAAACCGCATTTGCAAAAAAACTATGCAGAATTTGGTTATCCGGAACATTACACACTTGAAGATATGCTACAAAAAGCAGCGGCAGAGATCATAGCAACGCCACAGGTGCAGGGTAATCATGCGCTGGTCAAGCATGGCGTGCTGTACAAATTTGCTGATGCTGAACTGGAAAGCCTTAGCCCTGTGCAAAAACAAGTGATACGCATGGGCCCGGAGAACAGTCAAAAACTCAAGCAAAAGCTGCGACAGGTGATGCAGTTGCTTGCTGCTCAAGTGAAGGAATAATGCCCGGAAGTTTCTTGCCTGCCGGACATTTGGTTTACTCGGAAATGTGTGAGGATGCCTTCAGTTCAATAACGTGCAGCACCATGAAGTTGATAATCATGGCAACCACCCCGTATAGGACACTGTATTGAAGGTAAGCTGGGAAATAGGCTTGTACACCGTCAACATAGGCTGTAAAACTGCGGTCAGTAATATTTTCAGATAACAGAAAGAAACTGCCATTTGATATAAAAAAGGCAACGCCTGTGGCTGCAACCAGGCACATAAGTTGATAGCCTGTATGTTGCCAGCTTGTTTCTGTAAAACGCTGGCTGAACACACCTGAATACCATAAGGCGGCATAGGTTGGAGCGAGAAAGATATATGCTGGCGACAGACAGAAATCACTGACCCCCATGTGTGAGATAGCAACGTAATCAATGCCCACCGCTAAAGCAAGTAACAACATGAATCCTTGCGGGCGACCATGCCACAAACCAGCGAGAAAAAAAACGGCAACAGAGGCATCTGGTAATAAAGCCGATGTACCGGTATGGTGAAAGCGTGTGGCTAACATAAGCAAAGCCAGCAACAGGAGTTGCGGCGAAAATAGAGCAGGCATTTTGTTAAATGGCATGAGTAACCTCTGAGCAAAGACGATGGGTAGGAGTATAAAAGTTTCTGCAATAAAATACTATGCGAGATTATTGCAGAAACAGCGTTGGATACGGCCTTATGATATTTTCTTGCGATATCCAAAAAGCCCTAATAATGCTGAACCCATCAGCCACGCAGCAGCAGGTACAGGAACGGCGCTGACTTCGAGCTTATCCAGTGCAAAATAGCCTGGCGTGTTCATGCCGAAACTGCCGACATCGGATGAAGATAAAGCGAACTCAATACTGTTGATTGCACCCAGAGCGCTCAGGTCAACCCACGCCCAGCTGTCCACAATATAGTCTTGCTGGTTATCGGCAAAACGGAAATCTGCCAGATAAAAATCGACAGTACCGGTTGCGTTTTGTTGAGCATCTTTACCGGTAATGGTTAATTTAAACCAGTCCGGGTCATTGCCATCAGTACCCCCAAATTTTTTAGCAAAAAAGTCACCGTCTGTCATCGATAAACCAGCGTAGGTTGTATTGGTGAAATAGGCACCTTCGACCACACTACTGGTTGCAAATTGTACCGGGGCGCTGCCAAAAGCAATGCCGTAATTGCTGGATTGATAACCGCTGCCGGTAAAAGCGCTGTACTGATTACCAAGCCCCGGCGTGGTGGTGTCTGTCTTGCTGGAAACGGCCCAGCCCCCCCAGAATGAAAAACTGGTTGTCCAGGTAAAGTCATTGGTAAAAGTTGCATCCCCACTGTTAAATTGTGTGCTGGATGATCCGGAAGGTGCTGGAGATTGCGTGCCTGCCCAGTAACTGTCAGCAGCGATATTGATATCTTCAAAATCGATGACTTGTGCGGCGAAAACATTCGCTGCTGAAAGGGATAACAGGGCGGGTGCCCAAAAGATGTGTCTATTTGTCATGTTTGACTCCTGTTGGTAGTGATGAAATTCCGTATGATTTTCGGAAACGTATAAATATAACGAAGATAATCAGCCACCCAACCACATATGACGGGAGGGGGACTATCATCGGTTCAACGGGTGGGGCGATGACGTTTTGATGAATCACGCCCACCGCTTCCAGATCAAAACCCGCACTGATAACCGTGGGGTAGGGATCAAAAATGGGTTTAGGGCCGCCGAAGTTGGCGGGGAAATCGTCAAATGCTGTGCCGTTGCCAACGATATCGATCAGGCGTACAAATTGAATATTATCCAGATCAAGGTGTTCATTGCCTGCCAGTTCATTCAGGTCGAATGGTGTTCCGTATCCGGCGCGATGTTTCCCCGCATAGCCAGTGATATTGGTGGGGTCAACACCACTGAAACTGCCCACCGGGCTGGGGGTCAACGAGATATTGTTGAAGCGAAAAAACTGTGTGCCATCGGAAGACACTTCAACCCAGGCCAGTTCAAGAAATGTATCATTAAAACTATTGGAAAAAACGGCAAAGTCCGCACCGTTGCCATCTTTTATAGGATGTGTAAATTTAAGGGTGATTTTTCCGTTACGCCCCAGCGAGACAATATCAAAGCTGTCTCCAATCGCCTTTCCTAAAGCCTTATTTGGGGTCTGGAAACTGGTATCGACGTCGCTACCGGCCAGATAATCCTGCCAGCCACTTGCCCAGCCCAGAAATGTTGGGTCATCCATATGGATGGCAACGGAACCCGGCTGGCCCGCCGCAGGAGAAAACGGGCCAGCCAAGACAGGACTAGCGATAAACAAACACAGCCAATACAATAAATGTTTCATCATGATTCAAAATAGTTGCAAGTCAAAACCGGCGTACGCATGGCGTTCCGGCATAGGGTAATAGGTTTCGCTAAACGCGGTCGTGCTGTAGACGTCGTCAAAAATATTATTGATTCCGGCAAACACCTCGAGCTGGTTAAATTGATAGCGGGCTTTCAGATCAAGCACCCAATAACTGTCCAGGGTGTCATACGTGCGGTTGTCCAGGTCATTGCCATCAAAGCGCTGGCCGACAAAGCTGCCGGATACAGCCAGCATGAAATCCTGACCGGGCGACCATTCCACACCGCCGGAAATGGCGTGTTTGGCGACCAGTGGAATGGCGTTTCCGCTGCCGGCAAACTGGGCGTCCAGCAGAGTGTAATTTGTCCAGACATACCATGCAGAATGAGGATAAAACCGGGCTTCCAGCTCCATTCCGTGGCGTACTGTGGGTTCGCCAATATTGACGTTTAGCGTGCCGCTATAACGAATCTCGTTGTGCGATCGCAGCTGATAAAATGCGGCGCTCATTTCTGCATACTGAGACCAGCGCGTGCGTAGTCCCACTTCAAACTGGCGGCTGGTTTGTGGTGAAAGGTCAGTCGAGGCCTCGGCCAGTTCGTCCACATTGGGAGAGCGGAAAGACTGGCTGAAATTACCATATACGCTGATAAAGTCAGTGAGGCGAATATTAGCGCCAATTTCAATGGCATGATTGTCCCACGTCGGCGTTTCTGTGGCGGTTGTTTGCCAGTCGTACTCACAATTGATATTGATAAAGCCAATGCCGGGGATAAACACCGTATCGCATGAGGCAGGGGAAAATTTCTGCGACTGGATAGTTAACGCGCTATGATCAAAGCGATATCCCATGGACAGAGAAACGTCTTCAAACAGGGTAAACAGGGTTTCGGCAAACCAGGCGTGCCGCTGTAAATCGATAAACTTGCGTTCGCTTTGATCCTCGACAGCAAAGCCATTGCGACGGCTGACGTAGTCGGTATCGGTAAAACTGGCGCCCAGTGTGAGATTGATGCGGGTGTGAGTGAAATCGAACTGCTTTAGATAAGTCGCTTCCAATTCCAGCGTATCTTCATCATTCTGGCCACGGGTGTCGGCAATCGGGGAAAAGCCGATGACAAAATCGTTTTTGCGATCGCGAATCTGGCTTTTAAACTGGATGTTGCCCCAGCGCCCTGCATCATAAGAAAACCCGCCTCGCCAGAACTGTTCGCGGGTTTTGCCGTGGTCAAAAGGCGCATTACTGCCGTGCCGCCCTTCTGCGGTGTGGAAATCTGTTTTGCTGACCGGGCCGGGCAGACCATAATTGTCAAAATGAAATCGTACCGAGCCATCCAGCGTCAGCCTGGGTGATGGCGTTAGTTGTGCTGCAAACTTGGCATCATGCGATTCAAGTTGACTGTTGATGCGATGACCTTGTGTGGCATTGCGTTGCAGGTGTAAATCCAGTTGCAGCGGATCATCGCTGTATCCAGCCTGAATAGCGGTGTGGTCGCTGTCAAAACTGCCATAGCGTCCGCGAATATTGAGTCGGTGATGCGCGCGTTTATCGACGGTCTGAATATTGATAACACCGCCAATGGCACCGTCGCCATAACGTACCGCACCGCCGCCGCGCAGGATTTCTATGCGCTTAATATCGGACAACGCGATAGATGACAAGTCAGCACCGGACAAATCCGGCGCGTTAATGCGAATGCCGTCCAGCATGATGATGACATTGCTGTTGCTGGTTTCGCCCATGCCGCGTAAATCCAGCGTGGCATTTTTATCGTTGCCAAAAAAACTGCGTAAATTCACCCCGGCTTCTCTGGCCAGCAGGTCAGTCAGATTATTACTGGTCGCATTGGCAATGTCTTCAGCGGTAATCACCGATGCATTGCGCGTCATTGACCAGCTGTCGGTGGGATTGCTGCCAGTGATGACCAGCGTATCAAGCTCAAAGCGCGGGGCATCCTCAGCCACAGCAGGGGCTGATAACAACATACCGGCAACCAGAGTTGCGCAATAGCAGGCGTGGGGATGTCCAAATGTTGCCAAGATGACCTCAAAAAACAGAGGCAGGCAAAAAGACAAAGATGACAGAAGTCAAACATGCCCTCACGTCGCCCACCGCAACCGGGTTAGAGCCTGACAAGCAGACTCGAAACACAGGCCGGTCTCCGGGCTTATGAGCATATTCTAACGGGCTTAACCGCCTTCCCACATTGACAAATGCAGTGACATTTTGGCAAGCCTTGACTCAATTACCGTTGCGGGGGCAGCGCTGGATTAGTGAAAACACGCACCAGACTTCCCGTTTAACCCCGTCTCCATGAATAAACCGGGGCACCTGAATGGACGGCGATTATACCAGTAATTTGAAATCGATCACGAAAATTTTGCGTTGGCTGGAAGAACCATGGGGAGCGTTTTCCAACAAAGAAAAACAATAAAAAATGTCGTAAATACGACAACATAGCCGGGCAGAATTTAAGATAAATATGAAATGCTAATAATTTCAGTGGCTTGCATATTATCTAAAGTGATTAAGTCTTGGTGCAAAAATTGCCATGTAATTAGTCAGTACAACTTGTTTCATTAATAACGGATCCGGATTATGCGTTACGAGCCATATGATGAAGAACACGCCGAAGTACCGGCAATGAATAATGCCCAGTTATTTAATTATTTCCTGATGAGAGTCTACGAGACTGAAGAGGTGTGGGGTGCAAAAGAAGTCAGTACCCGCTGGTTTACTTACCCGCTCAAAGGTCAGGAGACACTTCCGCTATGGGCCTACAAGCGGTATGCAGAAGAATCAGCTGTCGGTGAATGGGAGCATCTGATTCAGGCGGCAGAATCGCTGGAATTCTTCATGGATCGCACCATTCCACAATTGATTGCCGATAAGGTGCAATTGGAAATCATGCCCAGAAAAGAGGGGCCGGGAGCCCTGGTGTTGCCAGAGCAATTACACAGTATCCTTGAAGGCATAATGGATAGGGGTCAATACAGCATGGAAGGATGATCTTTACTAGGAGACTGTCAACTATTTACACTTTACCTGTGCAGTTGTTAATACAAAATTCAGGCGTGGTTTTATAAAATAACATCCAAGCTGATCGCAAACGATATATGTGGTCATGCTGATTCAGATGCTCCTCCATTGTTCCTACGTGGTATGAGGGGATTATCCAATCCCCTCTGTTTTTTTCTTAAGTGTGATCACTTTCCGCAACAGCGTTTAAATTTTTTACCACTGCCGCACGCGCAGGGCGCATTTTTTCCTTGATTAACCTGTTGGTTCACTTTTCCCACTGATTTTACTTGGCCATCCAGATAAAACCAGCGACCGTCTTGTTTGATGAAGCGGCTGATTTCGTGCATGGCATATTCTTCACCTTCAAGTAAGTAGTAAGCTTTGAATTCAACAATGCCTTTACTGTCTTTTTCTCCGCCTTTCTTTTTGCTGAGTATTTCCAGGCGTTGCCAATCGACATTCTCTTCCTTGGAGAAATCAATGTCAGTGGGGCATTTGCTTTTGTCCCAGCTGGCCAGTAAATACTCCTTGTTATGTAAGACGTAGGCGCTGAAACGTGAGCGCATCAAGGCTTCTGCGGTTGTTGCCCTGGCTTCGCCATCATGAATAGGTTGGCAGCAATGGGAAACGGGAAGACCGGTTGAGCAACGGCAAAGCGCTTGTTCGTCGAGAGTGCTGTCTGAGGATGGCATGAGGTTGGACAAGGTGATATCTAGCAACGGATTAAGTTTTGCTGTAAATCTTTGCCGGGTCTTTTAATACCGGATCAACCGCTGTCCATTGCTGGTCTTGCAGGCTGCGGTAAAAGCAGCTCTGACGACCTGTGTGACAGGCGATGCCGCCCGCCTGTTCGACTTTAATCAGGATGACATCTTCGTCACAGTCCAGTTGAATATCCAGCACCTTTTGGCGGTGTCCGGATTCTTCGCCTTTGCGCCAGAGTTTTTGACGCGAACGCGACCAATATACGGCATAACCTTCTTCCGCGGTTAAGCGCAGAGATTCGCGGTTCATCCAGGCAAACATCAGTACGCGCCCAGAGCTTGCATCCTGTGCAATCACCGGTACCAAACCATCCTCTGTCCAGCGGACTTCATCCAGCCAAATGCTCATAATCTCACCTCAATACCACGTGACTGCATGTGTTGTTTAGCGTGCTCAACAGAATATTCTGCAAAATGAAAAATACTGGCAGCAAGCACAGCATCGGCTTTGCCTTGGATGACGCCATCGGCCAGGTGCTCAAGATTTCCCACACCGCCGGAAGCAATCACCGGCACGGCAACAGCCTCGCTGATGGCGCGGGTTAGGGGCAGGTCAAAGCCTTCCCGAGTGCCGTCCCTGTCCATGCTGGTAAGCAGGATTTCTCCAGCACCATAATCAACCATTTTAATGGCCCATTCGATGGCATCAATACCGGTAGGCTTGCGGCCACCGTGGGTAAAAATTTCCCAGCGGTCGGCTTCATCCGGCGCGCTGACTTTTTTAGCGTCAATGGCGACAACAATACATTGCGAACCGAATTTTTCTGCAGCGTCCCGTACAAATTCAGGATTGAATACAGCTGCACTGTTGATGCCGACCTTGTCAGCACCGGCGTTGAGCATGCGGCGGATATCTTCCAGTTTGCGGATGCCGCCACCGACAGTCAGCGGAATGAAGACTTCACCGGCAACCTGTTCGACCACATGTACAATGGTGTCGCGGTCGTGGTGGGTGGCGGTGATGTCAAGAAAGGTGATTTCATCGGCACCTTCACGGTCATAGCGGCGGGCCACTTCCACCGGATCCCCTGCATCGCGGATATCGACAAATTTAACACCCTTGACGACGCGGCCATTGTCCACGTCCAGACAGGGGATGATGCGTTTTGCCAGTGCCATTAGAAGGTGGTTCCGAAGGATTCTGCCAGTTTTTCCGCTTCTGCAAAATTCAGCGTGCCTTCGTAAATGGCGCGGCCAGTGATGGCGCCCATAATGCCTTCATCAGTCACGGCCCCCAGTGCGCGGATGTCATCCATGTTGGTGATGCCGCCGGAGGCAATGACCGGGATGCGGATAGAGCTGGCCAGTTTGGCCGTGGCTTCCACATTGATGCCCTGCATCATGCCGTCGCGTGAAATGTCGGTGTAAATAATCGCTTCCACGCCATGATCATCAAATTTTTGCGCCATGTCGATGACATCATGGCGAGACAGTTTTGACCAGCCATCAATGGCCACTTTGCCGTCTTTGGCATCAAGCCCGACGATGATGTGGCCAGGGAACTCAATCGCTACATCGCGCACAAAATGCGGTTCGCTGACGGCTTTGGTGCCAATGATCACGTATTGCACGCCGACATCCAGGTAGCCCTGAATAGTATCTTCATCACGGATGCCGCCACCAATTTGCACGGGGATATCGGGAAAAGCTTCCACGATGTTATGAATCACTTCGGCATTTCTGGGTCTGCCGGCAAAGGCACCGTCCAGGTCAACCAGGTGGATTCGACGTGCCCCGGCATCTACCCATCGTCGGGCGACAGCCACCGGGTCATCAGAAAACACAGTATCGTCTTCCATTTTGCCTTGACGCAGGCGGACACATTTTCCTTCTTTTAGATCAATGGCGGGTATCAGTAACATTGTTGGTTCTCAATGAGTACGTGAAGGATGGAATTAATTTGTTCCATCCCAGTTTAAAAAATTGGTTAATAGTTGCAGGCCTGCATGCTGGCTTTTTTCCGGATGGAATTGCACAGCAAAAATATTATCGCGGGCAATCGCGCAGGTAAAGGCATCAGGATATTCGCTGCTGGCAATGCATTCTTGTGCATTTTCCGGCACGGCATAATAGCTGTGCACAAAATAAAAACGGCTGTCCTGAGCAATGTTGTTCCATAACGGATGCGATTGTTGGGTCACCTTGTTCCAGCCCATGTGGGGGATTTTCAGTGCAGTGCCGGTTTCATCGTGCAGATTTTTGTCGAAATGAACAACATGACCGGCAAACAGGTTTAAACAATCCGTGTGGTTGTTTTCTTCACTGTCAGTCAGTAAGGCCTGCATGCCCAGACAAATGCCCAGAAAGGGTTTGTCGTTGGCGGCCTGTTTGATGACCTCGACCAGTTTTTTTTCGTGTAACGCGGCAATGCAGTCGCGAATGGCGCCCACACCGGGAAATACCACACGGTCAGCGTGCAAGATAGTGTCAGCGTCGGATGCAATCAGCACGTCGGTAGACGGTTGTGCATGTTGCAGGGCTTTGGCAATTGAATGCAAATTACCCATTCCATAGTCAATTACAGCAGCGGAAGACATGGTGTTCTCTTATAGAGTTCCTTTGGTTGAAGGCATAATACCGGCCATACGGTCGTCTGGCGTCATCGCCATGCGCAGTGCACGGCCAAATGCTTTGAAAATGGTTTCGGCAACATGATGGGCGTTGACGCCTTTAAGGTTGTCGATATGCAGAGTGATGCCCGCGTGATTCACAAATCCCTGGAAGAATTCGCGGAACAAATCAACATCAAAAGCACCGATCGTCGCTCGCGGATAGTCTACGTTGTAAAACAGACCGGGGCGACCGGAAAAATCAATAACCACACGCGACAGGGATTCGTCCAGCGGGACATAGGCATGGCCATAACGAAAAATGCCTTTTTTGTCGCCAATCGCTTTGGCAAAAGCCTGACCCAGGGTAATGCCGATATCTTCCACGGTAT